>ERZ1673752.622-NODE-622-length-59328-cov-7.081960_pt1 | contig 59328 bp, 53 predicted proteins | sample MGYA00580195_ERZ1673752 | MGnify/ENA primary metagenome ERZ1673752 (study PRJEB41218, sample SAMN15661744) | gut metagenome | host: Homo sapiens | place: Canada: London | collected 2015-08-20/2019-03-30 | study: EMG produced TPA metagenomics assembly of...
ACCTTTCAGCGTCCATCTTTAAAATCGTTGTTTCGCAAATGTTCAGAGACACTTATGCTGAACATTGAGAAACAATGATGGAGATACTTTGCTTCCGCAAAAAACTTTTCTTCGAAAAGTTGCTGTTAAACGGCATCAAACCTTTAATCAGCGTTTCCTTAAACAAACTGAGTAAATTTTTTACTCGCATCTATTCAACGCATATCGATTGCTTCTTTTTATGGGTAAAGAGTGCAAAACCCGTTGTTATCACACCGGCAAAAACAAAAAAGCGTCCCAGTATATCACCGACTTTTGTATAAAGCGTTTTTGAACCGTTCGGCACGATGCACTCAACCGTTAAAAAACCTTGTTCAAAAGCAGGCAATTTTTGCACCACTTTTCCATCTGGATTTATATAGCACGTAAAACCGTTCGCCGTTGCACGCAAAAGCGGTAATCCCGTTTCAACCGCCCGAAAAACGCTCGTACTCACATGTTGCATCTGACAAGCGGCACTCTTTGACCATGCATCATTTGAAATATTAATTAACATTTGACAGCCGTTTTTTGCAAACTCCCGTGTTATATATCCAAAATTATCTTCAAAACAAATCGGCACTGAAAACTGCAAGCCGTTCACCGTAAAAACTTTCGCTTCCGTACCCGCTTCATATAAATGCGTATCCGCATGCAGTAAAAAATCATACACAAAAGGCAGCGTCCGCTTATACGGAAAACTTTCAGTAAACGGCACCAAGCGCTGTTTATAGTAATACTCCGGCGTCGGCGGGCGGACATTTTGTCCGGGCAAAAAAAGCAGCGCCGCATTGTAATCCACCCTTCCCGCTTCCAAATCGCTACCGATTCCCGCGCGAGCCGCATCGTATAAGGCTTCGTCATTTCCGATAAGAAAAGGCACATCCTGCGTATCCAAAAAATCAAGCAAGGTGTTCACGAGCGAAAAAGTCGCCTCATCGGGTCTAAACCGATAGTGCCATTTAATTCGCGGCACAAAAGCCGTTTCCGGCCACACCACTAGCGACAGCTTCTCGTGTTCGTCAAGCGCCGCTTTCGATAATCGTATCAACACGTCCAAGTCATTTCCGTAATTCAGCACGCCGCTTTTCCACGGATCGGAATTGGGTTGAATTAACGCAATTTTGTGTTTTTCACCTTCAAGGCTTGGACGGAAGAAAAAAGGCAAAAAACTTAACAAAAACAAAATTCCGTATCCGATAACAAAAAATTTTTTATCCTGTAAAAAGCAACAAAATTTTTTCAAAAAAATCTTTTCCGCGTTATGCGGTCCATTTTTTCTTTCCGATAAAAAACGAACCAAAAAAGCAGCAAAAAACGCAGACGGAAACACCGTCAACGCGGAAACCGCCCACACTCCGAAAAGAGAGGCAACCGGCAACAATGCGGTAAACTTCCACTGGCTATATCCGAGTACGCCATAAGCGAATCCCGCAAACCCCCTTGTTTTCACGTATTCATAGCCGAGATACAGAATCCACTGGGCAAAAAAGGCTTTTTCACCGAATGCTTTTGTACAAATCCGCAAAAGCGGCGTTAAAATCGCAAAAAAACAAAAGTACAAAAACGCAATTCCCAAAAATGCTGCGGGACTGAAACGAAAAAGCCACAGCACTAAAAACGCATGGGCTACCGCTCCATACAAACCGCCCCATAAAGCCGCCGTTTTTAGCGGCACAATCGAAGCCAAAACAAAAAAGGGAATTAACGCAATAAAAGCTAAAAAACCGATACCGTTCGGAACCAGTTCATTCGGTTGGCACAGCATGAAAAGAAAAGCGCCCAAAAGTACCAGTCCGAGTTTTGCAAAAAAAAGCTGCAATTTCATTTTGGTAAAGCTCCGCCGGTAAGACGTTTTTCATTTTCAAAAGATTCAGCGTCATCAGCGGACAAAGCATTTTCATTCAAACTTTTTTTTAAACTTTTACTGGGCGTGAACACCAGTACTGAAGTTTCTTCCATTGCCATAACTTTTTTTTTCTGTAAGTTAAAGCGCTTACGCCCACCGCCGCCCCGTTTTTCCGTTGAAAAAACCCCTAATCCGCGTATTTCAACGGTTTCACCCGCTTCCAAACAGTCAATCAAGCATACTACAAAAGTATCCACGGCACAGCGAACATCTTTCAACTGCAAGGATGTTTTTTCATACACTTGTGTAATAAGCGTGTTTTTTGTGTTTTTTTCTTTCATGCAATACGAATATGACCTGATTGACAACAATTTAAGATTTGAAAGCGCTATAAAATATAGTATTGAAGTTTTTAAAAAAATCAAAAACTTCAATAATCCTTTGCACCGAATGCGACCCTATTCACTTTTTTTGTTAAATGAAGTGTTGTAAAACTTGTGCATCCGTGACTTTTTTCGAGCAGCAGCATTTTTAGAAATAATACCCTTTCGTGCTGCTGAATCCAGCTGACTGGCAAGTTCACGCAAACCGGCTTCCGCTTTTTCTGCATCTCCGGCTTTAACAAGTTCCGTATAGTTTTTTGCGCAAGTTCGCACGCTACTTTTTACGGACTTGTTTCGAAGGCGTCTTGCTTCGCTTTGCTTCTGTCGTTTTACTACAGAATGATTTTTCATAACTTCCTCCACTCTTTTGAGTTACTTATTAAAAAACAAATAATTATGTATGCAAATTACAGCATTTGCATTTTTCTTGAAATTTCAACCCGCAGCTCTTGTGCATCACCGGCGGTATATCCCAATGCAACTGCACGATCCAGATCAGCAAGTGCGTCCACATAGTTTCCTTCTTGAAAATATGCCATCGCCCGCCGAAAACTGACGTGTGCTTGATACGGATTCAGTTCAAGCGATTTTGAAAAATATTCAATCGCTTCGGAATGCCGCCCCAAAAGCGTCAGGGCAATTCCGACATAGTATTGCGAGCGAAAATTATTTTCGTCATAACCGACACTACGTAAAAAATCATTCAGACTTTTTTCGTAGTCGCCTTGCGCAAAATATGCCATACCGCGATGTTTAAATATTACCGACAGTATAACATTATTATCAGTTTTGTCAATAATTTTTGTATAAATTTTTTCAGCTTTTTGAAATTCGCCGGCATTATGAGCCGAAATTGCATTCAAAATTAAATCATCAATACTTTCAGGTTCATACCACGAATCCGATTCAGTCATTTGTACACGCGCATTGGGAGCAACCGCTTTTTTATCAACCAGCCCATCAAAAAAAGCCGCAGTAAAATTATCCGCGTGCGAATAAAAATTAGTTCGCCGCTTTTCTACTTCCGTATTTAATTTATTTTGATAATCACGAATTTCCTGAAAAACAATATCAGCCAAAGTCAAGCTGGCGTTTATCGCAGCCATTTTGCGTTTGAGCGGTACATCAAACGGTGAAAAGTCCGCCTTATACACCAACTCATGTTCAACTTCAGCCCACGCATCCTGCAAAATAGTTCGAATCTGAATTTCAAAAACCAATCCGTCCGGTAATACTAGTCCTTTTTTCAAATCTTCCGGTATTTTTAAAAGCACATGAGTTGACACATAACCGAATTCAATAACATTCCGATTTGCACCTTTTCTTTCTATCTCAACAACTTCAAAATTCTTTTTTAAGATTTGTTCAACAATCGACAAATCATTCAAAAAAGAACATACAACCCGAACCGCAATAATATCCGTGATAGCAGTCGGCAAATCGTCAGTTGCCTCTTTCGGCGGATATTTTAAAAGCTTGCTATAGTAGCTGTCAAAACTTTTAACACGCGATCGATAAGACGGCTGAGATTTCAAATGTACAACCTCATCCAGGCGGTTTAAAATTCTTGAAAGAACTATCTCAAAATGCGGTTCATATGCGTTAAACTTTTCACGAAGTAGCGCCTTATGCGGCATAAACTTCGGTTGTTTGTCAGTTGTGTTCATATATAACAGGGCGGGAGAAATCGTTTCTCAAGCAAAACAGCGCTTGAGAAACGATTTGAACTAAATGCGATTTAATTATTCTTCAGTACCGGTGGTAGCATTGTTGTCGTCAACAGCTCCGGCAGACGGTGAGAAACCTTCTTCAGTTGCAAGTTTTTCGCTTTCAACAAAACGGAGAACCTGCTTTTGACCGAAGCGCTTTACCTCAGCCTTTTTCTTTTCTTCGGCACGTTGCGTTTGGATTCCCCAAATATCTTCATCGGCAAAATCGCGAATCGTTGACAATACCGCTTTGTCGTAAATAATTTTTACGTCTTTGAAGTAGCCAACGAAAGGACCGCCGTCATGAGCTGCATCGCGGGTAATTTGAAAACCGGCAAATACAACTGACGGTAACGATATCGGATAAACCGGATACAGTCGCAATTCACGAGCGCGTACATCGGTAATATACGATGGATTATTCCAAACCAGTTCTCTCCAACCATCGAACAACAAGTAACCCATGAAATAGCGTTTGGTTTCGTTATTCTGATCGCGGAGTAAGACATACAAACCGTGCGGGAAATTACCGCCGTAAGTATTCACTGCAATGGATTTGATCACACCGGTATTGCGAACAACGCCGTATCCGTCTTCGAATCGACTTTTACCGCTTGCTTTGTCTTCTTCGGTCGGTTCTTGGAGGTTTCCCTGTTCATCGGTTTGTGCCATCGGTGCATACAGCGGAATTTCAAAAGACGGCTTAACCACAGCGTTTGCGTTGTTTGCCCAAAGCGGGAATTCAACACGCACACCCATCAGCTTCTGTCCAGCAAAATTCTTTGCATCAGCTGAAACTTCAGCTTCTTTTGCATAAGAAACCGCAAGACTTACCGGATTTTGTGCAGAAGAATTCAACGCAACTTCCCATTCGGTAATCGCCAAAGAAGTCTTCATCAAAGACTTTTGCTCATCAGTATATGATGAACCGGCCGCTTGACCGTAATCCATAACCGTTCGGCGGTTTTGGGTTAAAACGCCGTTCTTTTCAATAATGTCGGCATTTAAGTTTTGGAAGTCAATAATAACCGCCTCATCTGCCACAGCAGTTCCTACTAAAAGGAAAGTTGCTGTCAAAAAAACTAACATTCGTTTCATTTTTAAAACTCCTTTTCGCTTTAAAATTACCCTGTTATGTTTCAAGTATAGTACAACTATTTTTTTTTGTCAAGTGTAAAATGAAAAATATTGCATTTTTTTAAAAATATTTTTTATAAATAATGATATAAAAAAATATTTTTTGTATTAGTGTTATGGTATGAATACCTTTGAATATTTTTCAACCGTTATGACCGAAGATGACGAACAAAGCATTTTTGAAAGCGATAATCCCGCCTACTCGAGTATCGCGGACGAAGTCGCCCTTTGTGCGGAGCGGAATTTCGGTGTCCGCTCTCTTTTCCCCTGGCAGCGTCTCGCAATCTCGAATATTTTAGACGGAGTCAGTGAAGTTTCCGGCGCGGATAAAGCCCAAACCGCTGACGTTGAAAAATCCGAATATGGAGAAAACGACGGAAAATCGGCTTTTACCTTTGAAGAAGACGGTAATGTTCGGGCAAAGCAGATTATCCTCCTGCCGACCGGAGCGGGAAAGTCGCTTTGTTTTCAGGTTCCCGCCTTGTTGCTGCCGACGCCGACACTCGTGGTGTATCCGCTTTTAGCGCTCATGTCCGACCAAGTCAGACGTTTACGCGAAGCGGGAGTTGAGCCTGTTTTACTCCGCGGTGAACAGTCCCCCGAAGAACGGGAAGCAGCACTTTTCCGGCTGAAAAATCCTGAAAAAACAAATGTCAAGATTGTCATTGCCAATCCGGAAATTTTACAAAATGAGAGGATTTTGTCTTTGTTGGAGGCGTTGCGGATATCCCATTTTGCGATTGACGAAGCCCACTGTGTCAGCGAGTGGGGAGACAGCTTTCGTCCTTCGTACCTGAAACTTAAAGACGTTATTGAGCGAATAAAACCGAAAGCAATTACCGCCTTTACCGCAACGGCAAGCCCCGACGTGTTGAGCCGTATCGGGGAAATCTTGTTTAACGGAAGCGTTCACGTTGTCCGCGGTGAAACGGATCGAGAAAACCTTTCTTATTCCGTAAAAAACTGTCGCGTGAAACTCCCTACCCTTTTACATCTCATACGCGAAAATCAAAAGCCGATCGTAATTTTTGCTTCAAGCCGAGAGGGAACAGAACGCATTGCCGCATTTTTACGCTGCACGCTCCAAACTTCGGAAGTCCGTTTTTACCATGCCGGTTTGGAGCGCGCCGAAAAAGACGCCTGCGAAGCATGGTTTAACCAAGCCGATGAAGGCATTTTGGTTGCAACCTGTGCGTGGGGAATGGGCGTAGATAAAAAAAATATCCGCACCGTTATCCACTACGAAGCTCCGTCAACCGTCGAAGCATACGTTCAGGAAGCGGGACGCGGCGGACGGGACGGGCAGCCTTCGAAAGCGATTTTGTTGTGGACGCCGGAAGACGAAGTGCGGCTCAAAAATTGTGGCAGCACCGCCAAGAAACGGGCGTATCACGTTATCGAATACGCAACAACACGCAGCTGTCGACGGGATGTGCTGCTTAAAAGTCTCGGAGATACCAACGCAACGAGTCGGTACCGCGAAATGCACAATAAAGCATGTTCAGGCTGCGATGTATGCGACAATACTGCAATCGCTTATGCGGAAGACGAAGCCGCCCTGCTTTCTTTTTTACACGCATACCCTCGTGTTTTTACCCAAGCGGACGCGGTTGAGTACCTCAAAAAAAAGAATCCGAACTGGCGTCCGACCGATTTGAACGATCTTATCAACCGGTTAAAAAAAGAACACAAAATAACGGAAAGCAAATCATTTCTATGGAAGAAAAAGCTTAAAACGCAAAAAAGCACAGACTATATCTGCGGAAAAAGCCGCTAATGAAACGCTGATTAAAGGCTTGTAGCCGTGTATCAGCGTACACCAAATTCTTACTATGGTTTAGGTGAAAACATACTGTGTTTTAAAAAAAACATAGTATGTTTTAAAAATTTCGTAGTATGTTTTTGGGAGAAACATAGTACGTTTTTGGTAAAATACAAAAAAGACCTTATTTTTCAATCGTTTCCTTGACTGAGTATTTTACTTTTGAATTACTCGGCTTCGCCCCAATTGAAAAGAAAACACCGCTGACAATCACCGCACTCATTGCTTTTACCGTATCGATTGCACTGCTGATCAGTTCAACCTATAATCCGTTTATTTATTTCAGCTTTTAGAGATGTCCTTAATTCTCGATTTAAAATTAATCAGTGACTCCTAAACTTACGTTTTAATAAAAATTTTTTATTTTGATTTTATATTATTTCTGTCTTTACATTTTTTATTCTTGAAGTATAATTAAAACATTATGCATTTTGTTGCAGCAAAACAAATTCATGATTTCTTTTATAAGCGATACTCAACTTTTCCGAGCGGGACACAGCATTTTAAACAAACAAACAAATCTAAATCGATAAATTTTTATCTGAATATTTTAAACATACCTTTAGAAGAAAGACGAGATAGCGGCTTACATTCAATGAGCAGCTGTTTCGTCTTTTTTTTATTTTTTCGGAAGACGAAAGGGAGTTTTTTATGAAAAAATAAAAATTGGGCGTTATTGTTATTGGATGTGTTTTTATAATTCCGTTGTTTATAAGCTGCCTGTTCTTGAGTGCTTTTTGGGACGGTATGTCTCTGTCGGATAGCACCGGAGTATCATCAGAACAAAATGCTGCTTCAAATAACAGAACAACTTCTTCAGATGTGCAGACTTCGTCACGTAGTACGAATACAACTAAACCGAAGCCGACACAGCAACAGGAGTGGTTATGGTATTCCGCTAGCATCGGGCACAGAACTAACAGTAATTTCGGTACAAAGGAATATGAAAGCGGATTTTGGTACCGAATCGTCTATCGTGACGATAATTACTGCTTTTGTATAAGCGAAGACCGTAAATGGTATTTACGGGATAGTCGTGGACATCTTACCAGAATAGATACATCGGATGTACCGGATTGGATTAGAGAGATGGCGAACTAAACGGTGGGTTGTTTAATATAAAAACAAAACTTTTTAATTAGGAGCGTATTTTATGAAAAAGATTTTTGGTGTTTTGGTGTTTTCACTTGTTTGTTTGGCAGCCTTTCCGCAGGAGGATGGTTTCCCACCTATAAACTACTTTTATCACAGTGATGGAATCTGTATAACACTCCATGGTGAAACATTTTATTCTTCTAAGGCATTACGAGCCTCTTTCAAGGAGCAGGACGGCTATGCAATGGTGAATGATCGGAAATTCCATTATTGGTTATATGATACATACTCAAAGCATAAGGGTGACGGTGACTTTATTATAAACAAAGTCATCCCGAAATGGGTTGAGCGGCTCGGATATGTTATTGATTTTGATAATATTGAAATTTTTAAGCCGAACACTAATTTGGCAAACTCCGTTAAAATGTTAATGCGGCAGCGTGGCTGTGATATCAGTGCTACCTTAGTTACAAAGGAAAACGATAACGTTTCTTATGATTATGTTATTATCAATAATTACGATGCCGCCAAAAAGGAATACTATAGTATTCTCTATCCGTTATATAAATAGCGAAAGAGGAAGATATATTAAGGAATAGCAAAAAGAAAAAGGAAGTAAGGTTCGTTTTGTAATTTTTATAAACGGATAAAATAAACGAAAATATTTTTATAAATGCTTGAAGCAAAATTTTTTAGTAGGAGAGATAAATTTTATGAAAAATTTTACAAAAAAAATTATCGGGGCAGTATTGCTGAGTGTAATCGGCTTTACGCTTTTTGCGGAAGAAATTAAAGAAAAAGTATACTTGGAAGTTGAAATTGACGGGAAAATACAGGGTAAATGGTTTCATTTTTTTGAGCTCGTCGAATATGATAGAAACAGTAATAAGGTTTATGAGAAAAGCCTGTATACTGGGGAATTGTGGAATGAATACGATAAAAACGGCAATCTGATTCATCAAAAATGGTCGGATGGAGAAGAATGGTGGTATGAATACGATAAAAACGGCAATATGATTCATGACAAAAGGTTGGATGGAAAAGAATACTGGTATGAATATAATAAAAACGGAAATATGATTCATAAGAAAAACTCGACTGGAGTAATCGAATATTGGTATGAATACGATAAAAATGGAAATATGACTTATCGAACAATGCCTGACTTGTCGGAATCTTGGTATGAATATGATAAAAATGGAAATGTGATTTATTGGAAAAACTGGGAGGGACATTATAAAGTCTTGGGTGAATGGTGGTATGAATATAAATGGGATAAAAACGGTAATTTGATACAGCAAAAAGACAGTGACGGCACTATTTATATTCATATCCTTGAATACTGGGATGACGGTAAAACCCTCAAAAAGGATATTACGTACTGCTGTTACAAATAGAATACCTTTACTAAAATAAATATTCCACATAATGTGTGAAAGCGAGGGGTATTATGAAAACGGACAGTAACATAACTTCAGAAGTAAAATCAGCTTTTGAAAGATGGATGGTAGATGTGTATGGAGGAAACTTGGAAATAACAAGCACAAAATCCTATGCATCTGCACTCAACCGTATTACGGATCACCGCTTTGAACATACAAAAGAAGGCTTTGATCTTTACGATATTCGACATTATTATGATTGGCAATCTAAAACGCTCGATTTTCAGAAGCTGGAAAAGATACGAGATGACTATGATACAAGTGGTAAATTTGCCGACTTTGGACATGAAGGACATGGTACCATACGGGCTGCAATAAAAAAATACTATGAGTTTTGCAGCGGAAATCGACGGCAGCTGTTATGTATTTTACAGAATAATACATCCGGTATCGGTGCCGGTCAACAAAGTGGAAACTATGGAAGCGTTCCTGCCGAACAAGCAAAAGTGATTTTAGCAAGTGCTTGCAATGAAATGGGAACCGTTGTAAAAAAACATATCGAAAAGCTCAATGAATTGATCGATACAACAGGCGGTAATAGTATTGAACTTGTTACATCTCAGGAACGAGATTCTAAAACTAATTGTCAAGCTGTCCGGTATCAAAATATGAAAGTCGGTAAGATTACACAAAATATTTTCATACCGTTATTAAACGGGAAAACAATTCCCGACAATGTACTGCAGTACTTACAAGATAAAGATTATTCAAAACAGCAATTTGATATCAATTACCCTCTTTTAGTAAAATTGTCGAATGCTCTTGCAAAGGTACCATCACATTATTACAAAAGACGGAGAATAACAATGAATGGGGAATATTTTGCAGTTTGTTGTGAATGGTATGAATGGAATAAAAAATATTTAATTAAGTGGATGCAAGAATTTAAAAATAAATACAGTTAGGGACTATAATTTTGAAAATATTTTTATAAATGCTTGAAGCAAAATTTTTTTAATGGAGAGATAAATTTATGGAACAAAAAACCTTATGTCAAAAATGCGGAGCGAAATCGAGGAAGAAAAACTAGCCGCATATTTGAAAAGCCTTGCGGATAAAAAAGAATAGTTTTGGAGACTTGATGGATAAAACTTTACAAGATGCAGTTTTTTCAGTGTTCTACGGCGGGATTGTCGGTGATGCAATCGGTGTACCCTATGAATTTCAACAGCGTGGCGACTTCCATGCGGAAACAATGATCGGTTACGGTACTTATGATCAGCCGCCGGGAACATGGTCTGATGATACATCCCTTACGCTGTGCCTTATCAAAAACAATATCGAAGCAAAGCCGTTTTTATTATCGCCGTTATATGTAACATCGCACTTTTACTATTCTTTAAATATGCAAACTTTTTTATACGGAATGTAAACGCAATATTCGGTACAAATATACTTTTAATTGAACGATTCTAAAACCCACTGGATAAGTTTTCCGCTTTGGAGTATACTGGGCGGATGTTTAAATTTTTAAAAAAATTCAAAGGCTTTTTCCGCGCGCATGCAATGCACTATACGATTGGAATTTTCTTTTTGATGTTTGTCGATATTGTGCAGCTCTATGTGCCGGAAATTCTTCGGAACGTAACAAATGAATTTGAAGCGGGAGTTTTAACGCAGCGGCGGCTCGGATATTTTGCACTGCTGATAATAGCAGTCGGAGCGGCGACCGCTATCGGACGTTTTATTTGGCGGTACTGCATTGTCGGATCTGCACGTGAACTGGAATACGCCATACGAGATTCTTTTTTCAAAAAGCTTTTAACGCTTTCGCAAAACTTTTTTGCATACAATAAAACAGGCGCGTTGATGGCGCTTGCAACAAATGATGTCAACGCAATCCGCATGGCGGCATTTGACGGCATCATTATGGCGGTTGATTCAACGTTTATGCTGGTTGCGGTAATCGTTAAAATGGTGTTCAACGCAAACCTGCGTTTAACGATAATTGCGCTGTGCATTGTTCCTTTTTTGGTTACGTTCGTTACCTTGTTCGGACGGAAAATGCACCGAGCGTTTAAGCGGGCGCAGGAATCATACAGCGGCTTGACGGACGTAACGCAGGAAATTTTTTCGGGAATCCGTGTTGTAAAAGGTTTTTCACAGGATGCGGAATATGGAGAAAAATTTCAAAAAGCAAATACACATAACTACGAGTGTAATATCACAATGGCTTTGCTTCGATCCCTCTTTCGTCCGGTGATTATGGCGATGTCGGCGATCAGTTTTTTGTTGGTACTGTTTTTTGGCGGCAATGCGGTCGTCTCGGGAGAAATACAATTGGGCGATTTTGTTGCGTTCAATATGTATTTGCAGTTGATGCTCTGGCCGCTGATGGCATTCGGTATGGTCGTGAATGTAATGCAGCGCGGCGTTGCGTCAATGGAGCGAATCGACGCACTGCTTTCGGAAATTCCTGAAATTATCGACCCGCAGCCGAATGCGGAACCGGAACGCATTGCACAGCGGATTGAATTTGCCGATGTTTCGTTTTCATATCCGAATGCAAAAGAGCCGGCACTCAAGCATATTTCGTTTGTTGCGGAAAAAAATAAATCGCTGGCGATTATCGGTACAACCGGTTCCGGCAAAAGTACTGTCATCAATTTGATTTTGCGCATGTACGATTTACCGGGTGCTGATAGCGGACGCATTTTAGTTGACGGCAAACCGATTGATACCGTTTCGCTGAAAAATTTACGGGAAAGCATTGCCGTTGTTCCGCAAGAAAGTTTTTTATTTTCACGCACGATTAATGACAATATCGCATTTTCATACGAGTTTCCTGAGGATACAATGGCGCAGCAAAAAAAATTCACCTATGAGTACTTTGATACTTCGGAGCGTTTCTCACCGGAGCTTTTAGCTGATATTCAGGAAGCGGCAAAAATAGCAGACATTCATGATAATATTTTATACTTTGAAAAATCGTACAATACCGTTTTGGGGGAACGCGGAGTTACACTTTCCGGCGGACAAAAACAGCGGACTTCACTTGCGCGGGCAATTTTGAAAAAGCCTGAAATTTTAATTTTAGATGATAGCTTTTCCGCTGTTGATACCGAAACGGAAAAAAATATTCTGGATAACTTAAAAACATATTCCGCCGGTTGCGGTTTAATTATGATCAGTCACCGCATTTCAACGGTGAAAAACTGCGATGAAATTTTAGTGATGGATGACGGAGCAATTATCGAACGCGGTAACGACACAACGCTGATGGCGCAAAAGGGCAAATACTACGAAATTGCACTGCAGCAAAAACTGGAAGATGAACTGAAGGAGAGCGAATGATTGACCGACATACCGATACCGTAAAACCGACGAAAAGAACGTTTTGGCGGCTGCTCAGTTATGCAAAGCCGCATGCTTTTTTGATTGTGCTGTCGCTTATTTTTATGATGATTGCGACCGGTTTAAATAACTTTCGCCCGCGTATTTTACAAATGACGATTGACGATTATCTCACCGGTTTTAAAGATGAGTTGGTAAAAAATGAAGGTGAGTTTTCAACCGATGTGGTATTCCGCAATGAAAACTATACATACGTTACGCGTTTAACCGAAGCGCATGCTGCCGCATGTGCAAGCCGTCCGCATTTTTCGCTTCGGCAAAGTGAAAACGGTTTTGTGTTTTATCAAGTCGGTAATGAGCAGTTTACACCGGTGCTGCTTTCAGCGGATGAGTACGCGCTGTTTCGTCAAAAAGATTTTACCGGCATCAAAAAAATGTCGCTGTTTTTTTTACTGGTTATTGTCGGTACCGTTATTTTTAATGTGGTACAGTCTTTTATTTTAAATATGACCAGTCAGAAAATTGTTTTTCAAATCCGCAACGAACTTTTTACGCACATTGAAAGCCGCTCTCTTTCGTACTTTGATGCAAACCCGATCGGTAAACTGCTCACCCGTGTTACGAACGATACGGAAAGTTTAAACGATATGTACGTGAACGTATTAGCCGGCTCGATTTCAAACATGTTTGAAATCGGTATTGTCATGGTTATGATGATACAGTTGAACGTGCGTATTGCATGTATGTCGTTTTCCGTTATACCGTTTATTTTTTTGTTTGCTATGATTTTCCGAAAATACATCCGTGAAATCAACCGCAAATCAAAAGCACAAATCGGAAGAATCAACGCATCGTTGAATGAATACATCACCGGAATGAAAATCGTGCAAATGTTTGCTCGTGAAAAAAAAGCCTATGCGCATTTTGATCAACTGAACGCGGGATACCTCCATTTACGAAAACGAGGAATCGTAATCCGTGCGATTTTTCGTCCCTCGGTTGAAATGCTTCGTTCGATTGCAATTGCGCTGTTGATTTATTTTGCGGCAGGCGATGCGCTGCGCGGTATTATTCCGTTCGGTGTGTTCTATGCGTTCACGGAATACATCGGTCGTTTTTTTGCTCCGGTACTTGAGTTGACGGAAACGTTCGATATCATTCAGGATGCTATGGCTTCAAGCGAACGCATTTTTGCGATTCTCGACGATGACACGGAAATTAAAAATCCCGAAAATCCGAAATATCTTTCGGACGTAAAAGGCAAGATTGAATTCCGCAATGTCAGCTTTTCGTATGACGGGGTGACCAAAGTTTTGGACGACATCAGTTTTACGATGATGCCCGGACAGTTTTTTGCCTTTGTCGGTGAAACCGGCGCCGGTAAATCGACGATTATGAATTTAATTACCCGGATGTACGACATCGACGAAGGTGAAATTTTAATTGATGATGTGAACATCAAAGATTTACGCAAAGAGGATTTACGCAAAATTGTTGCAACGGTGCAGCAGGATGTGTTTCTTTTTACCGGCACGATTCGTGACAACATTGTGCTTGAAAATAAAACCATCACCGATGCGCAAATGAGAGCGGTTGCACACTATGTCAACGCGTCACACTTTATCGAAAAGTTACCGCAGCAATACGATGAGCCGGTGATGGAACGAGGGGCGACGCTTTCAAACGGGGAGCGTCAACTCCTTGCGTTTGCACGAACACTTGCGGCGCGCCCGAGCATTTTAATTTTGGACGAAGCAACTTCAAGTATCGACACGGAAATGGAGCTTTTAATTCAAGACGCACTTGCGAAAATTCTCCACGACCACACCGGTATTTCGGTCGCTCACCGTCTCTCGACGATTCAACACGCCGATAAAATTATTGTAATGCACAAAGGTAAAATAGCCGAAAGCGGCACTCACGAAGAACTTTTGCAACGGCGCGGTTTATACTACAATTTGTATCGTCTGCAATTCCGCGAAAAAATAAATTGAACAGTTTTCTCTTTTTACACCGCATGCGTAAGTTTCGGGGCGGCATCCGCCGCCCTTCTTGTGTCAGGGGCTTTTGGAGACACTGATTAATTCAATCGAGCCTTTAATCAGCGTTTCCTTTTGGGCTTTGTATCGCTCCGCTATATTTCGCCGAGCAGCTGTTTCAGCTGATTGATTTCCGCAACGAGCGTCGCACGATCTTTGTTCTGGTACTTTTTCGGGATGAGTTCTTTACCGGTACATTCCAGCGTTGCAACCAAATTCTGCAGCTCAATCTCGTGCGGATAGGTTGGCGGCAAAAAATCCCGAATCGTTTCCGTTAAATCCGACTCGGTTATCATAATGCGGTTTTCGCCGTTTGCATGCAGCCGCGCCCGCACCAAAATCGATTCAATGTCGGCACCGGAAACTTCAAACTTAATTGAGCGGACAATTTTTGCGAGATCAACGCCGGTCAGTTTCAGCTGTAACTTTCTTTGCAAAATTTCAAACAGCGCGATCTTTTCTTCGTTCGTGTCGGGATAAAACAGAGCAAGATGTTCTTCCGCCCGCCCCTGTCGTTTTAAGTCAATGGGCAAAAGATCGGGGCGGCAGGTGATTAAAAACCAAATGATTTTGCCGCGGTACTCCGTGTTTCCCATAAAGTTGGAAAGCTGCGAAAAAAACGCCGTTTGATTGGAATTACTTTTAGTGCCACGGCTGCCGCCAAGCATCACATCAGCTTCGTCAATCATTACGGCAACGGGCGCCATTGCTTTTAAAATATTCAAAATCCGTTCCAGTTTCGATTCGGTTGCACCGTCCATCACTGATGTGAGGTTGCCGATTTTTACCATCGGGATACCGATTTCATTCGCAAAAGCCGAAACCAAAAACGTTTTTCCCGTTCCGATTGCGCCTGAAACCAAATAGCCCATCGGCACTACTTCCGAGTGTCCGTCTTTAATTGCCTTTGCCGCCAAGCGGAGGCGCTTTTTTACAAAATCATTTCCGGCAACGTAGTCGAGCGTATGCTTAGTTTCAACAAAGGTCAGTAAACCGCCCGCATCCGCTTCAATAATATCCTTTTTCTTTTGCGCGAGGTAGTCAAGTGTAATCGGCACTTGTGCCTGGTAAGCATCGGCGGTCAGCTGGTATAAATTGGTGAGGTTTAACCCCGCCGAAAGTTTTCCCAGCGCTTGAATGGAAACCCCGCGTGCCGTGTATAGAGCTAAATCCGGCTCAATTCCGTTTTTTAACGCGGCTAAATAGCCGGTGCGGATTTTTTCGTCCGGAAGCGGAATCGTAACTTTCGCCGTTGACGCGAGTGAAGCGAGCCGCGGGTTAATATCGTTAATATTTTCGGTAACCATAACGATGGAAATATCGTGACGGATAAACATCGGCTCATTTGCCCAGCGGTTCAAGGTTACCAAGCAATAGCGGTCGGCTTCACTCAATGAATACATTTCACCGGCGGGAACAATTGTTTCGGCATAGTCCAAAATAAGCACAATACGGGTCGGATCGTTTTCATGCTGCTGATCATAGTAGGTTTGACGGAAAAACTTTTCAATGTAATCCAACGCTATCACCGGATCGTTTGAAAAAAAATTCACCGGATCCTCGTTCGGATAAATCCGCGACATAATTGTTTCATAGTTTTTTCGGTCCCGTTCAAAGGCAAAACTGATTCCCTGCGAACTGTCATAAAAAATAATAATGCCGTCATTTCCGAAAAGCACAGTCGAAATCCAATCTTTAATCGGTACGAAAATAAAAGCGTTTGCATCATCGTCTCCGTATCTATACGGCAATAAATCACGAATGTTTCCCGATACAAAGTACAAGTTGACCGTCTTTGCACAATATTTTAATGAAAGTTCCTGTCCCCAGTCAGGCATATTTTGGATATATTCTAAATTCTGCTCAACTAATGTTTTATCAGCCATTGTTCCCCCATTTCACTATAGCGGTAAATACAAAAAAAAGCAATCCGTTACCATTTCCATCGAAATGTAGCTTCATAAAAGCAGCCTAAAATTTTTCTTTAGTAAAAAAACGTTAAAAAGTAACCTGACCTCATTAATTTTGTTTTTAAGATACATTATAAAACTGATATTACTCATTTGGTAAGGGGATTTTATGAAAAAAGTAGCTCTTGTATTTTTTACGACGCTTGCAGCACTTGCTTTTGCACAAAATGATTTTCAGGTTATCGCTGAAGTAAATTATGCAAAGCGGGAACCGATTACGCTCGGTACTTTAAAAACCTATGTGAGAAATTTTGAAGCTCCGGCAGGGCGTACATTCACCGTCGACGAGCGGCGGCAGGTTCTGGATTCTTTAATTGCCAGTAAGCTGGTTTTTCAGCTTGCACAAAAAGAAGGTATTAAAATTGCCGATTCGCAGATAAATGACGCTTTTGCGAATATGCTCTCGCAAATGGTTGGGCAGCCGGTTTCCGAAAGTCAGTTTGAATCGGGAATTAAGCAGCAAGGCTATAAATCCCTTGACGAGTTTTTTAACAAACAGATCGGAATGACGGTAGCGCAATATAAAGAATTTATTAGAGGGCAGCTCACCGCGAACGCATATATCTGGCAAAAATACGGTGCTGAAATCCAAAAAGTTGATGCGACGAATGCCGAAGTTGAAAAATATTATGATCTTCAAAAGCAGTCGCTGGTTCGTCCCGATATGATAACTTTTTTCTTAGTTGCAGTTGAAAAAAAAGGGCAAACTGCAGCGGAACGGGCGAAAATCGATGCGTTACGCGGAAGGTTGGTTTCAAACTCGAAAAGCATCACCCAAATTCAAAAAGAATCGCAGCAGGAAAATGCCGGTTTTATCGCAACAAACGGCTATATCGGTAAAACAGAGCAGGCGGCACAGGGGCTTGGTATCACAATGGAGCAGTTGCTGGAACTGTTTAATTTTAAAATTAATACCGTTACTGAGGTTCGTGAAATGGATGATAACTTTCAATTTTTCATGATTACCGGAAAAGAAAAAATGAAGTTTTTAACCCTTGATGATAAAATTGAGCCGACTCAGGATGTAACGGTGCGCCAGCAGTTCCAGAGCATGATTCGAGCAAACAAGCAGCAGGAAGCAATTCAATCCTATGCAGCTCAAATCGTGGAATCGGTTAAATCAGATAAAACAGTAAAATATTCGAAAAATGATGACGAACTGAGAAAATTACTTGCATGGTAATCGATTCGTGCGGTAGATTAGTGGCTTGCTGTAATTTATTTTGCGGCAAGCTTTTTTTATATTGTCTCTACAAAATCGTCTCGGAAACATTGATATGCAACACGAAGGCTTGAAACGGATCCGTATTTTTGTTATAATCCAGACAAATGAGCGATCTACAATATGAAGTGATTATAGGCTGTGAAATTCACTGCCAACTTGCGACACACACTAAAGCGTTTTGTGCATGCGAAAACCGATACGGCGGCATGCCGAATTCCCGTGTGTGTCCCGTCTGTATCGGTTTACCGGGGGCACTTCCATCGGCAAGTCAAGAATACTTTGAACAGGGAATCAAAGCGGGCGTCGCACTCGGTTGTAAAATAAACGCCGACTCGAAATTTGACCGTAAGCATTATTTTTATCCCGATTTAACGAAGGGCTTTCAAATTACGCAATATGATAAACCTTTGTGCAGTGAAGGCGGCGTCGATATAAACCTCGCAGCCTCCGGTGAAACGCCGCAATTCAAACATATCCGCATTGAACGCATCCACTTGGAAGAAGATGCCGGAAAGAGTTTACACATCGGTGAACAGTACAGTTACATTGATTACAACCGCTGCGGCGTTCCGTTGATAGAAATTGTGTCGCTGCCCGATATGTCGTCTCCCGCTGAAGCCGCCGTATATATGCAAACCGTTCGGGAAATTTTAACTTTTGTCGGCGTAACCGACGGCAACCTCGAAGAAGGTGCTTTACGCTGCGACGCAAACGTCAATTTAAAAATAATCGACAACGGAAAAGAATTTCGTACCCGTATTGCCGAAATCAAGAACATGAACTCATACAAAGCGGTACAAGATGCGTGTTCTTATGAAGTTAAGCGACAACTTGCCGATTACAAGGCGGGAAAAGCACTCCCGTTCGCAGTTGGATACAAATACACGATGGGTTGGGACGATGCCAAAGGCGAAACGGTTCTCCAACGGACAAAAACGAAAAATGTCGATTACCGCTTTATGGGCGAAAAAGATTTACCGCCGATTCATCTGGATCAGGACTTTATCACCCGTGTTTCAAAAAGTGTCGGCGAATTACCCGAAGCAAAACGCCAGCGATTTTTACGCGACTTCGGGCTTTCAAACTTTGATGTGCAAACTTTAACGGGTTCGCGAGAATTGAGCGAATGGTTTGAACAGGCGGTTATCGGAGCACGCGATATTAAAAAAATTGCAAACTGGATTTTAGCGGAAGTGTTGGCAGTTATCAACGAACGCGGAATTACGCTTGCAGAGCTGCCGTTTAAAGCGAACGATATAACCGAGTTGGTTAACGCGATTGAATGCGGAAAAATTACCGGTAAGCAAGCAAAGGACGTTTTTGCACAAATGCTCGCAACCGGTGAAAAGCCTGCGACGATTATTACAAAAAGCGGGTACGAACAAATCAGCGATATTGCGGCGATTGAAAAAATCGTTGACCAAGTGCTGGCGGAAAACACAGCCGCTGTCAATGACTGGAAAAACGGAAAAACGAACGTTGCCGGTTGGCTGATGGGACAGGTAATGAAAAAATCCCACGGAAAAGCGAATCCCGCCGAAGCGACAAAACTTGTACAGGAAAAGCTGAAAGCGTTATAATGAGCGATGTAATTTTAAAGTTACACAATATTACGAAAGTTTTTTACGAAGGTGCAAAAAAAACTACAGCGTGCGATCGCGTTTCTTTTGAAGTTCATGCCGGAACTGCCGTGTCGCTCCTCGGGCTGAACGGAGCAGGCAAAAGTACGCTCATCAACATTATCAGTACACAGCTGGAGCCGACTTCCGGCTCAGCGGAAATTTTTGGCTATTCGCTGGACGCTCCGCTCGAAATAAAAAAGCGAGTGGGCGTTTTGCATGAACGGAATCCTTTGTATGAAAATATGCGTGTGATTGATTTTCTGCGGTTTTGCCAAAATATGTACGGTATCACTGATGCCGAATTGATTGACTCGGTGTGTGAGCAGTGGAATCTTTCAACGGTACAATATTTACCGATACGGAATTTGTCGAAAGGTTTTAAACAACGGGTCGGGTTAGCGGCTTGCTTGGTACATCGCCCCGCACTTTTGATTTTAGATGAACCGACCTCCGGTTTAGATGCCGTTCAGCAAGCCGAGTTTGAAAAAAATATTGCAAACTTGCTTCCTGAAACAACGCTCCTTTTATGCACGCACGATTTGGAACACGCGACGCGACTTTGTACGGAACATATTCTGCTTGCAAAGGGGCGTGTTACCGCACAGGGAACCGTTTCAGACATTGCCGAGACGCTTCTCAGCGAACCGTTCGATGTAATTTCCGACGAAACAGCGAGCAGCAGTACGCTCCGCCGCGCCTTTGAAGCCTTATCGAAGCACTGATTACTTCAATTGATAATTGAGGGTATCTTTCAAAAATTAAAAGTTTCACCCCCAAACCGATTAATATATCGCGGTGACTTTCGGTATCGCCCACAATGAATTATACGCTGCAAGACCGGTACTTTCTTCCCAGATTTGCCGCGAAGCGTATGCCTTGCCCTTGTTGACAATCATACTGCCGGAAAGCATTTGCGTTTGTGTTTGTCGGTCGCGGGAAAACGCAATGTGTAAACCGTCCAGTTTTGCGAAAAACTCCATCGGTGCTTTATCCGCCGCAAACGGCATATTCAACGCAGCGGCTGCATCGAGCGGTACCCACCCGATCCCGTCGAGATAAAATTCATTCCACCAGTGCGCTTGTGCTTGTTGGCGGTTTCCGATAATAATTCCCGAAACTTGTACGCACGGAATACCCAAAGCCCGCAGCAAGGTACAATACATCAGTGAAAGCTCATAGGCATCCGCGCGATTGCTGCGAAAGCACTGCAAAATATCCGGTTCTGCATTGATGGGACGTTTTTCCGGTTTAATGTTTTCCACCAAATAGGTGAACACCTTTTTCGCATTGTTGTACGGATTTTTTGAACCGCCGGTAATTTTTTGCGCCAAATTGAGTACTTCAGCCGCATCGGACGGAATACCATCCTGCGCTTTGATAAAACGTAACACCTCCGGTTTGAGTGACACCGCAGCGGAAACTTGCACCGGATTTACCGTAACCGCCGTATCATAGGTATCAAGACCGATATTTTCGGCAACAGCGATTTTACTTTCTTCGGTTAATTGTTCAAAACGATAAATATTGCCGCCTTGAAAATTCACCGCAAAGGCTTGCGGGTCGGTTGACTGTATTACCTGATTTTTTTGCGTAGAACTGGTTATCGGATGCGGTATACTCAAAAACAGCGTATTTTGCGACGTCCGAATTTTAAAATCCTGCGCATTTGTCGAAAGTGAAAGTAATATCGTTCGTTTATTTGAAATCACCTTTTTGCCGGCGCGAGCAGAAACCGAAAAAGGAAACGGCTTACTGAATCCCGCTTCCGTTTGAACGAGAATATTTCCCGATTGCGCCGTTTCCGGTACCGCTACGGTAATTTCCGTATCACTCCAACTCACAAAATCAAAGTTATCATTACTGCAAAATGCACCGACGAGTTCGCCCGCTGTTTCCGGCAAAAAATTTTCATCCAGTTCGGTAAAAACTACTTGCGCATTTTTCCGCGTCGCCCCGAAGTTGTTGCCGTAAATCGTAATTTTTTCACCGACGCTTCCGCTTTTTTTACTGAGAGCGGTAATCTCCGGTTGGAGCGTTAAACGCGCCGTTTGCTGTACCTGCGGTAACTCCTCTTTATTGGTTAAAATAAACCGCTGTGAAGTTAAATTCGCTTTCGTAACAGAAACTAAACTCGTATCAAAATTTTTCGGCGCTTTTACGACGATTTTTTCATCTGTCCAAGAAATACAAAGCGTTGAAGGAAAAAATTCATCGCCGAAACGTACTCCGGCTGCCGTATCCGGTAAACCGAAATTTTTACCTAAAATAGTAACCGTATCGTTGGGAGAAACAACGGTCGGAAAAAGAGAATCAATTGCAGGTTTTTGGCGGAAAAGTCCGAATGCAAACCGAAGTATAAAAACGATTAAAACGCAAACGGTTAAAAAACTAATTACTCGAAAAAGCGGTGATTTTTTAAGCGCGTATGTAAAACGGTTCATTACTCATTCGGCTCTTTTGTTTCAATAGGCGGTACTTGCCGGAAAATTGTGCTGTATTGTTCAAACGGAAATGCATTCGCCGGCATATTAATCACAATGAAGTTTCCTTCCTGATTTTGTGACGGCATGTAAAGCCGCAAAAAGCCGCTTACTCCGGAATTAAAATCCGGTTGCCTTTGTGCCGCATTTGTTCCCCGCGTCATCGTAGCGGATGCTTGAAATACCGGATAGGCGAATTGTTCCATGTTTCGCTTTTGTGTCGTTGCTGCAAAAAAGGTGAATGCCGGCAAAAAAAGTAACGCCAGCACGGCTGCAGCTAACATCGGAACCGGCAGTTTAATGCTCCTTTGCCAAAATTGCCTGCTACCGGTATCTTCATGCAACGAGCGGTTTTTCATCGCTTTAACTTTTGCCGAAAGCTTCGCAAACGAAACTTCATAGTTAAAATTCGCCTCATCACCGCCACACGGGTGTTTTAAAACAGTACTGATTTTTGTGTACTTTTCGTATGTAGCGTTACATGTAGGACATTCATGCAGATGCTTTTCCAGTTTTTCTTTCCACGGGGAAGGAAGCTGACCGTCAACATATTCAGAAATAACAATTTTGTCAGGACAAATAGACATCGGATTCTCCTATGAGTGCTGCTAGTTTTTCTCTGGCTCGAAACACTCGAACTTTTACATTACCTTCAGTGATACCGAGTATGCGACCGATTTCTTTGTAGTTCAAATCGCCGTACTCTTTTAATTGTAGAACAATTCTGAGCTTCTCGGGTAACAAATCTAATGCATTATTTACAATTTCCGATGTTTCCTGCTTCAAAAATACTTCTTCGCCGGTATCCGCTTTTCGAGTATCTTCCTTAAATGCTTTCGCATATGCTTTGCGTTCCCGTCCTTTTCGTTTTACCTGATTGAGTGAGGCGTTTTTTACCACCCGAATCAGCCAAAACTTTGCATCATTTATCGAAGGAAACTGCATTTGTTTTTCAACCATTTTAATCAAACTGTCATGGCATAAATCTTCGGCAATATCTTCCGTCCGCACAATATTGTAGGCGACTTTAAACAAAACGGGCATCAGCTCACTGTAAATTCTTTGAAAATCGCTATCGTTCGTCGCATCTAAAACTTCTATCGTATTAAATGTATCCGTTTCCACTCATTTTCCTCCACTAAATTGAGCAGCTTTTCAAAACTGCCCGCGCATTTGATAGAAATGCAACCTATCGGTTAGGTAAAATCGCCGCTAGCGTTTTTTCCACGTTGTTCCCGTCGGACTATCTTCTAAAACGATTCCCATCGCATTCAGTTCTTCACGGATCTTGTCGGCAAGTTCAAAATTTTTATTCTTTTTCGCTTCGCTCCGCTTTGCTACCATCGCATCAATCCGCGCATCTGCTTCGGTTTTTTCCGGCTCCGGCTGGATTTGCCGCTCCAGTAATTTTAACCCCAGCACTTCATCAAAAATTTTGATTAATCGTACGCAGTCGCTTGCCGAAAGTGTTTTTTCTTTTAATGTCGCATTTAAAACGGACAAGGCTTTCGGAGTCGAAATATCCTGCATAATCGCTTCGGCAAAATCCGTCACCAAATTCCGAGCGGTTTCATTGGAAAATTGCTGCAAAGCCGATTCGTAAGTGAGCGGTTCGCTGTGCAGTATTTTTTCAACGTCGGCTTTATCACATTCGTCGACAATTTTTTGAATTTTTGCCATGAGGCTTTTTCGGGAGCTTTTTGCCGTTTCAAGCGAAGTCCACGAAAATTTAATTTGACTGCGGTAATGTCCGCCCAATAACAGCAAGCGGTAATCCAGCGGGTTAAAGCCTTCTTGAATTAAATTATCCAAAATCAGAAAATTTCCCTCGGATTTGGACATTTTACCTTTTTCCAAGACTAAAAATTCGTTGTGTAGCCAATAATTAACCCACTTTTCACCGGTAGCGCCTTCCGACTGCGCTATTTCGTTAGTATGGTGAATCCGCACATGGTCAATACCGCCCGTGTGTATATCGATTTTTTTACCTAAATACCGCATGCTCATCGCAGAACACTCGATGTGCCAACCCGGATAACCGCGCCCCCACGGAGAATCCCACAAAAGTGCGTGATTTTCAAACTTGCTGTTGGTGAACCAAAGCACGAAATCGAGCGGATTTTTTTTGTTTTTGTCAACTTCAATGCGCGCGCCCGCTTTTAATTCGTCCAATTTTATGTTGGCAAGCTCGCCGTATTTCGGAAACGTTGAAATATCATAATAGAGATTTCCGCCGGCAAAATAGGTGTGCCCGTTAGCTTCAATTTGCTGAATCAGCGCAATCATATCGGGAATGTGGTCGGTTGCTTTGCACACCACGTCCGGCTTACGGATATTGAGTCGCTCGCAGTCGTAAAAAAACGCCCGCGAATAAAAGTCGGCGATTTCCAAAACCGATTTTCCGCGCTCTTTTGCCGATCGGAGCATTTTATCTTCACCGCTGTCAGCGTCGTCCGACAAATGTCCGACGTCGGTAATATTCATCACATGTTTCGTTTTATATCCTAAAAACTGAAGACTTCGGGCGAGCGTGTCTTGAAAAACATAAGCCCGCAAATTTCCGATGTGTGCATAATTATAGACGGTCGGTCCGCAACCGTAAAAACCGGCATGTCCCGGAACAATCGGGTGAAATTCCTGTAAACTTGCACCAAGCGTATTATATAATTTGAGCATATCCTATCCTTTTTTGTACCGTTTCCGGCTCATTTCCGAAATATCAAGTTTTCAGAAAATTCATTATACTGCATTTTTATCAAAAAAGCAAGATCCGATTTTATTTTTATTCACCGAAGGCTTTTTGCATAATCCGCGATAAGCGGTTTGCGATGATTCTGCTTTGCCGGAAGAGGTGAAAAAACTTTTATTTTCTGTATAATTTGAAAAGAGGAAACGAGGGCTTTTATGAAAAAATTGTACGGTATTTTGTTTTTCATTTTTACCGCTTTTGTGATTTCATGCACAAATGGAGGTAAAATCGATAAACTGCTGGATGATTATGAAAAGTTAATCGATGATACCATTAAACTCAATACAAAAATGAGCGATCCGCATTTTAATTTAAATGCCAAAGAGGTCGCCGATATTTATCAACTGATGCAGCGAAAAAAACGCGTTTACGATCAAATGGACGCAATTGATTTGAGCGAATATTCGCCGGAGCAGCGACAACGGCTTGAATCGTTATATGTAAAAATCAATGAGTTTTATAAAACACGGAAGTATGGGATTTTTAATCTCTGATACAATGCTCGAAAATATTTTTGACAGGAAAAGAGATTTACACGGTTGACAAAACCAAACAAAAAGATATAATTGTCCGCAGTGGAGTTTTTATGGTTTCTATTATTGTTGGTATAATTTTTATTTTAGCAATGGTATTTATGGCTCTGTCGCCGGCTACGCTCGGTTTCGGACTCGGTTGGGGCGCCGATATTTTGGCTTTTTTACGCGGCGGCGTACCTGTTTTACTGGTTTTGCTGGGAATTATTTCGGTGTTTATCGGAATCGCCGATATCAAGGATAAACAGGACGCAAAAAAAGAAGAAGAAGCAATGCGCCTCGAAGAAGAAAATAAAAAATAACTGAAAATAATTATTCACATACTTGACAAAAAAGCTGCTTTGTGATAGAATACAAAACCCGTTATCTATTTTTATTTTGTTAAGGTGTTTATGGTATGAAAACTATTTTTATAAAAGACCAAGATATCCAAAAGAAGTGGTATCTTATCGACGCTGAGGGGAAACCTCTTGGTCGCGTTGCAGCAAAAGCTGCATCTCTTTTGCGCGGAAAGCACAAAGTAACTTTTACGCCCCACCAAGATTGTGGTGATTGTGTCGTTATTATTAATGCCGGAAAAGTTGCCGTTACCGGTAATAAGCACGACGCAAAGTTGTATCATCATCACACCGGGTATGTCGGTGGTTTAAAAACGGTCAGCTTCGAAAAACTGATTGAAAAAAAACCGACGGAGCCGCTGTATATTGCAATCAAGGGTATGTTACCCAATGGTGCTTTGGGAAGAAAAATGATCGGAAACTTGCGGATTTATGCCGGTGCGGAACAATTACATACGGCGCAAATCCCCGAAAAGATTGAACTGTAAGGAGTAGTACGTGAAAAATATCGGTATAGCGACCGGTCGACGAAAGACTTCGGTGGCACGTGTTTATATTCGCAACGGAAAAGGCGAATTAAAAGTAAATGACAAGGATATCAATAGCTATTTTTCAACTTCGGAGCAAGTTCAAATGGCTAAAAAACCGCTTTTGGTTACCGACAGCGATAACAAATATGACATTTTGATTACGGTGTCCGGCGGCGGATTAACCGGGCAAGCCGGTGCCTGTGCACATGGACTCGCTCGAGCGTTGGCGCAAGTTGATGCGGCAAATCATCCGGTGTTAAAAGCGAACGGCTTACTCACGAGAGATTCGCGCATGGTTGAACGCAAAAAATACGGTCAACGCGGTGCACGTCGACGCTTCCAATTCAGTAAACGTTAGTCAGTTTTGCGATTCTTGTATTCTGCAAAAGCTTTTTATTAATCTCCTTATTTTAAGTTTTTGCAGAATTTTTTATTACCGCCTTTGTAACTTTCCGATATATTATCATCATGAATCACCCCGATTTCGAATCAGACAACGTATTTTTTACCAACAGTGATGCCGTTTTTGTTACGGGCTTAGAAGAAAATTTCAGTAAGGTATTGAAAATTATACTTTCCGACGGACGGATTTTTTATACTCGCTGGCAGTATATACATACGCCGCTTTCAATCGGTGACCGATTTTCAAATCTCCTTCTTGATACATTGTATCGGGCAAGTCGGATATATCTTGCGGAATGCAAGGCGATAAGTTTACTCAATTATGCGGAAAACTCTCGCTCTATGCTCGCCGTAAAGCTCACCAAAAAAGGCTTTGCACCGACGGAGTTTGAACCTGCGCTTGATTATCTTGAAGCGGAAAATTTTTTGAGTGATCGCCGTTTTGCCGAAAGCTGGGTGCGGAGCCGCTTAAAACGTCGAGTGGAAGGTCCGCTCGTTGTGCGGGGAAAACTCATGGAAAAAGGAATTTCGCGGCAGCTTGCCGACGAAGTTGTCAGCGCGTATTTTGCCGAACTTGATGAAACCGCGCTTTGCGCTGTTGCTTTGGAAAAGCAGCTGCGAAAATGCGATGATAGCGAAAAAATTTTTCGACGTTTGCAGCGTTCCGGTTTTTCTTATCGCTGCATACAAGCGGCGTGGAAAAACTTGCAAGAAGTGTCGATATAATTTTTCTCTTGATATTTATATTAAGCGGTGCTATAATAAAATTACAATAAACCGGCGAACGAGGAGGTGGCTGCCGTTATGAAGGACTTGTATTTAAGCTTTTTGAGGCGCCGCCTAAATTTCGCGGGGTGCAATACTGATATAGCATTCTCTTTATTTTTCATTTATTCATTTTTATTTTCTTCTAACAAAACAAGCGGGGGATAATTGGAAATTGTAAACTAAGAATTATGTGGTTTTTGGGCTTAAATCAAAAAGCTAATGAGTTTTTGCAGCGCGCATAGAAAAACGCCGGTAAACGGTGTCAAGCCTTTAATCAGCGTTTCTTAAAGGCGTATGCCAAGAATTCGAGATAGATTTAACGTGATGAAATGCGGGCACTTGATTTTTCCGTAATCTGAAATTATAATAGAAAACATGGGCGAGTTATTTATGGTCGCAACACCGATCGGCAATTTGAAGGACATAACGATTCGGGCGATTGAAACCCTCAAAGCATGCGATGTAATTGCTTGTGAAGATACGCGGCACACCCGCATTTTGCTGCAGGAATACGGCATCGAAAAGCGGCTGATTTCTTGCCGTGCCAGAAACGAAACGGAAGCTTCGGAAAAAATTGTCGCCCTGCTTGACAAAGGGGAGCGGGTTGCTTATGTCAGCGACGCGGGAACCCCCGGAGTCAGCGATCCGGGAAGCATTGTTGCGGCAAAGGCGCGGAACGCGGGACATCGGGTCACGGCAATTCCCGGCGTATCGGCGTTAACCGCTCTCATCAGCGTGTGCGGCTTGCCGTTCCGTTCGGTATTATTTGAAGGTTTTTTACCTCAAAAAGGTCTCAAACGTCAAAAAAGACTTTTTGAAATTTTAAGTACCGGAACGGCTTGCGTGCTCTACGAATCGCCGTACCGCATCGTAAAATTATTTGAAGAATTATGCGAAGTTGAAAAACAGTTGGGGCTTGACAAAGCCGAAAAAAAATTGCATGCTATAGTAGGGCGTGAGCTGACTAAAATACATGAAGAACTGATTACCGGAACGGTTCAGGAAATTTTACAAAAATTGCAATCCGAAACGACGGTAAAGGGTGAGTTTTGTATTTTTGTTACGATTAGTGCTTAATTTTTTTCGTGCGGTGTCGATAATGGACACAAGGAAGGCAAAAAAATGATGATAGATAAATTAAAAGGAATTAATCCTGTTGAAAGCACTCAAAAAAAGAGTCCTATTCAGCAAGTATATCATGTAAACGATAAAGATTCAATAACTATTTCTGCGGAATCGCAGCGTCTTTCGGAAGCATATTTAGCAAAAAAAATAGCGATGGAAGCGCCCGATATCCGTGAAGACAAGGTTGAAGAAGTCCGCCGTAAACTAGAAGATCCGACATATATTAAAAAAGCGATTGAAGAAATTGCAAATAGAATTTTAGCTTCAGAGTAGAATTCAAGCAGCTTCGTTTACAAGGTTGAAAATGGCAAATTTTGATTTTTCTCTATCATCAGACATCGTTTTAGGCAGTTATTCATTGGCGCGTATCGGCGAAAGAATAGCGGCTTTCAGCAATAAAGTGATGCTCATAACCGATCCTGTGTTAAAACCGTCCGGTCTTATTCAAAAGGTGCAAAAAGCCTTGGAAGATCGGGACGTAGCCGTTTTTACCTTTGATGACATTGTGCAAAATCCGAGTTCCGACATCATTGAGCGAACACTCAAATTAGCACGCGGCGCAAAAGTTGACGGCATTATCGGTATGGGCGGTATGACGCTCTGTTCAATTGCCCGCGCAACGGCAAGTCTCTACCATGAAGAACGCACCGTCTACGATTTTTTTGAAGGACAGGAACCGAAAACAGAGCCCCTTCCGCTGTTCCAGATTCCGACCACTTGCCGTGATCCTTTTTTATGTATGAAAGTTTCACCGATAACGGATGCGCGAAATCGTAATACGAAGCTTTTAAAATTGCAGGATAACCTTGGTTCTCTCATTGTATTTGACCCGAATGTGTATTCGGGTATTCCGAAAAACAGTTTAACGTCGATGGTCTTTGCCGGTGTTGGAGCCGCCTTTGAAGGGTATATTTCAACAAAGACAAACTTTTTTTCTCAAACAGCTTTAAAAAAAGCGATTGAGTTATTTTTATTGACGGTCAACAAGCAAAAAGAAAAAATGATCGGCACTTCCGTTGAACAAGTCCTCGCGGAAGCTGCTTGCCTCACCGCGTTGGGGCTTTCGTCGTCTTCACCGGGGTTGGGAACGGCTCTTTCAATCGCAACCAGCAGTCGATACGATATTTCTTCATCGCTCGTTGCCTCGATTTTGTTCCCGTACATTCTCTCCGATGCGATTAAGTCAAACCTTGACAAAGTCGTTGATGTTGCGAAAATGCTTGAAACGGAATTGGTTGACGAAACCGATTTATTGGCAAAAGCGGAAGCCGGTGTTATCGAAGTACGTCGCCAGCTTTCCGTTGCAAATTTGCCGATGCGGCTCAAGGATATTGAACTGACGATTGAATCACTGGTGCCGGTTGCTCAAGATGCAGCGTCGTTAAGTTTTATCAGCTATTTACCGCGTCCTCTTTCCAGCAGCGGAATTTTCGAGCTGATCAAAGAAGCGTATTAAAAAAAGCAGTTTATTTAAAACGAAAGCTCTAAACTTTCCTGCGTTTAGAGCTTAGTTGCCTCATATTTTTTCAATCACGGAAAGCTCTTCAGTAGCTTCCGGGGCATTAAGGAAATGCTATTAAACGGCTTCAAGCCTTTAATCAGCGTTTCCGTAAGCGACGGTGTTTTTTTGTGAGAGAGATTTTAATAATGCCGGCTGATACATCAAGACCGGTAATACTATTAATGCCGCACCAAAGCAGCGTGAGTTCTTTTTGATTTTTTAGATCAAGTTCCGGCAACCGATTGTTATGGAGGCACTGATTAATTCAATCGAGAATTAATCAGTGCCCACCTTTAAAATCTATTGTTTCGTAAATGTTCAGAATCTACCTTATTATACTGAACATTGAGAAAGAATAAGGAAACGCTGTTAAACGGCGTCAAGCCTTTAATCAGCGTTTCCTTATAGCACTACAGACGTTTCAGCTTTTTATTTTGTGTGAGATCAAGTTCCGAAATACCGTTACCTGCACAATATAAAACTTCAAGCTTCGGTGCGTTGCGTACATCAAGAGTCGCTTACCGCTTTGTTGTCTTTTATATCAAATTCACGAATGTCGCCTCGAAACGTAAGCGTAGTTTCTTGAGTGGTCACTTTTTGCATCGATTTTTCTTCGCAAAACTTACGAACTTCGTCCGTTCCTGCAATTTTCTGCGTTTCAGAGCCATGCACCTCAACGGCGTTTCCGTGAGCCGTTTTAATCCGAGCCTGCAGTTTGGTTCCTTCCGAAACATGGATGACAATTGATGCGGAATCCGCTTGTGCCTGTTCGGTTACACAACCGGTAAAAATCAGTATTATACTTCCCATGATTCCAATAATTTTTTTCATAATTTCCTCCTCCAAAAATAATTATTGAAGCATCTCTAAAAATTGCGATTTCATAAATGCCGTTAGACTGTACTTTATAAAAAGTATTTTGTCAAAAATTTTTAAAACGGCACTCTGCAAGCAAAAACTTGAAAATTTTTTTTGAAGTACTATAATGATGAAAAAGAGGTTTTTATGAAATATAACAGAAATTTTGTTTTAGCGGTTTGCACTTTATTCGCAATCTTTGGATTTATGACGGGCTGCACAAGCACGCCCGGTATAAAAAGAACGCCAGCTGCATCGTTTGAAGGAAAATATGAGGGCATTTTCACAGGCGATTTTGCCGGAACGTGGAATATGATGATAACGGCGGATGGAAATCTCATCGGCACGTTGACGGATGCAAACGGAACGGCATTCGATATAAATGGAACGATTGAAAAATCCGGTGCGTTTACCGCTTCGGCAGCCGAACTGAACTTGTCGGGCAAAATCTACAAAACAACCGGATCGGCACTGTACGGTTCGCTTTCAAGCGGAGCGAAAAAAGCGGAGTTAGCCGGCTATCAAAGCTCAAAAGATATTGCAGCCGATTCCGACGCCGTCAATACACAACTCTTTAATACCGTATGGGAGGCGAAAACAGCGGAAATTTCAATGGCGGGAATGTCGCAGAAAGCGGAATATCCCATTTCGTTGACCGGGGATAAAAACGAAAAATTATATTTGTACTATCTTTTTCAAGAAAACAATGAAATTTATTCAGCCACAAAAGGTGAAAATTTTTCCGGAAATATTTCATCATTTAACGGGCTGCATAAAGTAAAGTCGGTTTTTAAAACCGCAGGTGATAAAATTATCATGATTGCCGAGTCAACACCCGGAATCAAAACAACAGTAATCGCTTCATTTACGATTACTGACGGCAGCATCTTAACCATCAACGGCACTACTTTTATAAATATAGAAGGTTCCGTTCAAACTGCTGCGGCAAAGCAGATTTTTACAAAAACAACACAGCCGATAATCAGCGAAATTAAAAACGCTGAAGATTTGCACGGCCGATAAAACTTGTTAATGTTTTTCATACTTTTACCGACAATAAAGAATGAGAAGTTTTCCGTAGTTAAAAAACTCACGGAAAAGTTCAGGGAGTAAAAGATGAAACGAATCAGCACGAACATTCAGTTTAATGACAGCAACTACGCATTGCGCAATCAGGAAGTGCGTTTGCAAAACGCAAACAACAAGATGCAATCGCAAATGAAAATTCAAGCCTTACGCGATGATCCGATTGCGGCAGGTCATGCAGTTCGTTATCAGTCGTTTTTAACTCGATTGGAACGGTTTGAAAAAAATGCACAAACGCTCAATGATCAGTATCGCATTGCCGAAGGACACATGACCGGTTCTTTGGATGTAATCCAGCGTCTGCGGGAACTTTCCGTACAGGCGGCACACGGTACCTATACCCCTGATGATTTAAAAAAAATGGCACCCGAAGTTGATGAGCTTTTAAAAGAGTTGGTACAGAATGCGAATGCGGTTGGCGCCGACGGGGTCCGCGTTTTTTCCGGTACCAAAAGTTTTACCGAACCTTTTGAAATTGTAATGGGACCTTCCGCCGACGGATTTAGCGAGTCGGTTATTCAAGAAGTTCGATACAATGGCGCGCTTGATTCAAAAACTGTTGAAATCGATGAGCGAGCTTTTACCCCGGCAGATACCGCGGGCAATAAAGTTTTTTGGGCGGAGCGGCAGAACCTTTTTTCGGAAACCGATGCCCGAAACTTTTTGGTTAAAGCGGACACCTCAATTGAAGTTGACGGCGTCAAAGTTGATTTAATTGCGGGCGACAATGTGTACGCGGTGATGGCAAAAATCAACAATTCAGGGGCAGCCGTAAAAGCGTACTTGGATCCGGTTACGAATGGTTTAAATTTGGAAACAACGGATGCGCATCAGCTGTGGCTTCGAGACAACGACGAAAATACCGTATTAACGGAGCTGGGTTTGGTAAAACCGGATCAGCGTCCGCCGTACAACTTGGCAAACTCCGTACGCGTTTCGGGCGGCTCTATTTTCGATGCGGTTATTGCAATGCGAAACGCCTTGGTTACCGGCGATCAGGAATCGCTCGGCGGTAAGATACTCGGAACGTTGGATGCGGGCATTGATAACTTGACAACGCGAATCAGTCAAACAGGTGCCCGATACGAGCGCGGCGAAAAAGTACTCGCCCGCCTCGGCACACAAAACTTGAATGTAACGAACGCACTTTCACGGGAAGCCGACTTGGATATTACCGAAGCAATTACCGAACTGAAACGTTTTGAAAATACGCATAACGCAAGTTTGAGCGTTTTAGGAAGATTATACAAAGACACGCTTTTGAATTACCTCCGATAAAAATACTATATTCCTATGCCGGTACCTTTCGTACCGGCTTTTTTAACAAATACAGGTTCAAAGAGCCGCAGCGTTTATCAAATCTATTTACTACCCTTGCAGCAAAAGCGTATTTTCGGTATTATGAGCGTATGCACGATACTTCAAAATTGGTTGTACACGGTGCCCGTGCAAATAACCTCAAAAATATAAATGTAACGCTCCCGCGTGAAAAACTCGTCGTTATTTCCGGGCTTTCCGGCTCCGGAAAAAGTTCACTCGCATTTGATACGATTTTTGCCGAAGGACAGCGCCGCTACGTTGAATCGCTTTCAGCCTATGCGCGGCAATTTTTGGGTGTGATGGATAAACCGGATGTGGATTACATTGATGGTTTGTCGCCCGCAATTTCGATTGAGCAAAAAACAACGCATAACAATCCGCGTTCAACAGTCGGAACGGTAACGGAAATTTACGATTACTACCGCTTGCTTTTTGCGCGTATCGGGACGGTTCATTGTCCGCGATGCGGAAAAGAAATTCACGAGCAAACGGTTGACCAAATCGTCGACAGCATTTTACGCTGGAATGAGGGAACGCGTATTCAAGTTCTTGCCCCGATTATCAAGGGTAAAAAAGGGATGCACCAAAAAGTAATTGACGATGCAAAAAAAATCGGTTTTGCCCGTGCACGAATTGACGGACTGGTTGTCAGTTTGGATGATGCCATTAAATTGGATAAACAAAAAAAACACACCATCGAAATCATCGTTGACCGCATTAAAGTTTCCCGCGAAGCCCGATCACGCATAGCCGAAGCGGTTGAAACGGCGCTGCACCATACGGGCGGTATTTTACTGGTAACAAGACAGGAAACGGAAAACGCCAAAATCGAAGAAATCTTTTTTTCACAAAAAAATGCGTGTCCCGATTGCGGCATTTCAATGCCCGAATTAAGCCCGCGCCTTTTTTCATTTAACAGCCCGTTCGGCGCTTGTTCCGAATGTACCGGTCTCGGTGAAAAAAGCGACTTTGACATTAAACTCATCATACCGGATAAAACGCTTTCCTTTAATGAAGGCGGTTTTGCTCCGATTAAACCGAAGTCGGCATGGAACTATGCGCAGTTTAGCGCACTGGCGGATAAGTATCATTTTTCGCTTGATACACCGATTGAAGAATTGCCGAAAAAAGTACTCGACATTATTTTATACGGTTCCGGCGATGACGAAATCAGCTTTGACTACGAGCGCTCGGACGGTTCGGGACAATCGCAGTTTGTCCGCAGCTGGGAGGGCATCGTTCATTTATTGCACCGCCGGCAAACGGAAAGTTATTCACAGGACATGCGAGACTACTACGACCGCTATAAAAGTTTCAGCATCTGTCCGGCGTGCGGCGGAAAACGCTTGCGCTCGGAAGCACTCGGGGTTACCGTCGGCGGAAAAAATATTTTTGAATTAACTTCGCTTTCGGTTGCAGATTCCATTGCATTTTTTGAAAAACTCGCGCTCAATGAAACCGAGCAGCACATTGCGGGACAAATCCTCAAAGAAATTACCTCCCGCTTGCAGTTTATGAAAAACGTCGGTTTGGAATATTTAACGTTGGAGCGGCAAGCTTCAACGCTCTCGGGTGGAGAAGCCCAACGAATACGGTTGGCAACGCAAATCGGTTCGAGCCTCATCGGAGTTTTGTATATTTTAGACGAACCTTCTATCGGCTTACATCAACGCGATAACCAAAAGCTGATTGACACCTTGCTGTATTTGCGCGATATCGGCAACACCGTGATTGTCGTTGAGCATGATGAGCAAACCTTGCGAAATGCGGACTACATTGTCGATTTGGGACCGGGGGCGGGTGTCAACGGCGGTGCGGTTGTTGCGGAAGGCACGGTCGAAGAAGTGATGCGTGTCAAGGAGAGTCTCACCGGTCAATATCTCGCCGGCACGTTAAAGATGAATATACCGGAAACGCGGCGAACCGGCAACGGGCATTTTTTGGAGCTGAACGGCGTTAGCGAGCATAATTTAAAAAATATTTCAATCAAAGTGCCGCTTGGCTGTTTTACCTGCATCACGGGAGTTTCCGGTTCGGGAAAATCAACGCTGCTGACGGATGTGCTTTTTCCGGCGCTTTCCAACAAAATTATGAAAAGCCGCCTCAAAGAAGGCGCCTATCAAAGCATTGCCGGTTTGGAAAACCTTGACAAAGTCATCAACATTGATCAAAGCCCCATCGGCAGAACTCCCCGTTCAAACCCGGCAACCTACGTCGGCGTTTTTACCGATATACGCACGCTTTTTGCAAGTTTACCCGAAGCAAAAATGCGAGGTTTTAAACCGGGACGCTTTTCATTCAATGTTCCCGGCGGACGATGTGAACATTGCAAAGGCGACGGGACAATTACGATTGAAATGAACTTTTTACCGGATGTATATATCACCTGCGATGTGTGCGGCGGCAAACGCTTTAACCGCGAAACGCTGGAAGTAACGTTTAAGGGCAAAACGATTGCTGATGTGCTTGATTTAACAATTGATGAAGCGGCGGACTTTTTTGCATCAATTCCGCACATCGCCCGCAAGCTGGAAACGCTCCGTTCGGTCGGTTTGGGTTACATCAAACTGGGACAGTCGGCTTTGACGCTTTCGGGCGGTGAAGCCCAGCGCGTAAAATTGGCAAATGAGCTGGCACGGCGTTCTACCGGAAAAACGCTGTACATTTTGGACGAACCGACAACGGGACTGCATTTTGCCGATATAAAGCAGCTGATGGAAGTATTGCATCGGCTCGTTAATCAGGGCAATACGGTGATTATGATTGAGCACAACTTGGACGTGATTTTGCAAGCCGACCATATTATCGATTTGGGACCGGAAGGCGGTGTCGGCGGCGGCACGATTGTCGCAACGGGAACACCCGAAAGGATTGCAGAATGCAAAACATCCTACACCGGTTATTACATCAAAGAACTGCTCGACAAAGAAAGATCGTAAAATTTTGCACCGCACTTTTTCAATTCGTCCAAAAAGTTCGGAAACGAAACGGTGTACCATTCGTAATCATTCACGGTAATCGGCTCGTCAATTCCTAGAGCAAGTGCAATCAACGTCATTGCGATCCGATGGTCTTTTCGGCTTTCAACAACGGAGCGAATGGGTGTGCAAAAAGTTTTGCCCGTCACAAAGATTGAGTCCCCGCGTTCGGCGATTGACACGCCCAAAACGGACAACGCTTCCGCAATAATTTTTACCCGATCGGTTTCCTTGTAGCGCGCCATTTCCACGTGCTTGATTTCCGTCGTTCCGCGGGCGAGACTCGCGATCGCACAGAGCGCCGGAATTGCATCGGGAGTTTCCGCGCAATCGATTTCCGCAGCCAGTAAGTTCTGATTGCTTTCAACCGTCAAAGCATTCTCCGTCAAGCGGAAACGCGCGTTAAAGGCGCGGAGAAAGTGCACGAGCTTCATATCCCCTTGCGTTGTATCGGGAGTGAGCGCAATATCCAAAGTACTCCCGCTTGCGAGCGCCGCCAAAACGGGAAAAGCCGCAGCCGACCAATCGGACAAAATCGTCGCATGCACGGCGGACAATTTTTTTCCGCCCGCATCCAATGCAAAGTATTTTTTTTCAAGTTCAAAAGCGATAAACGGAAAACCCGCCTTTTCCAACCAAGCACGCGTCATCGCAAGATACGGCGCTTCGCCGACCGTTGCGAGACGCACATGCAGTTCCAAGCCGAAAATCGCCGCCGCCAAAAATAAACCGCTGATGCTCTGGGAAAATTTTCCGTCCAACGCGAGATGGAGTGATTTTCTGCAAGCCGCGCCTTCGACCGTGAGCGGCAACCGCCCCTCCTGCGTGCTGAACTTCAATCGGCGCTTTTCGTACAACTCAACGAGCGGTGCGAGCGGTCGCTGCGATAACGAATCATCGCCGGTAAAGACAAACGTTTTTTCGCAAAAAGAAAAAATTACCGCGAGAAAATAAAGCAGCGTCCCCGAATTTTCGCAAGCAATCGTAAAAGTTTTTGCGCCGCTTCGGTGTATAAAATTCGCGAGGCCTTCTTTGGGCGGCGTAATTTCCACATCGAAAGCCGCATTCGTCTCTCGCTTCACCGTAAACGTGCAGCCCAAATTTTCGAAAACGGAAATCGCCGTTTCAACATCGCCGCTTTTTAACACATTTTTCACGAGCGAAACACCGTCCGCAAAACACGCCAGCACAATCGCCCGCATGCTGTGACTTTTCGAAGGCGGCACCTCAAAACTGCCGCTCAATCGCGACTTAAAAACCTGCACCTGCATACGCAAATTATACTCGGCATACCATTATTTTTCAACGAAAGATATCCGCATTCACCGAAGTGCAATTTCGGTCATCGACGCACTGCTTTTCGTTCTGTTTGCAGCGGTCGATGCCTTTTTTTATTCTCCGCTTTTACCTTTTTCTCCGCCGTTGTTTTTTTCGTACGCATTGATAATTTTTTGCACAAGCGAATGCCGAACAATGTCTTGCGCCGTAAAGCGGACAACCGCAATTTCAGGAATTTTTTCGAGTATGGAAACCGCATGTGCGAGCCCCGATTTTTTGTTATCGGCAATGTCAGACTGTCCCGGATCGCCGGTGATAATCATTTTTGAATTGGTTCCCAGCCGCGTTAAAAACATTTTCATTTGTTCCGCCGTAGTATTTTGCGCTTCATCCAAAATAACGATTGAATTAAAAAGAGTGCGTCCGCGCATATAGGCGAGCGGAGCAACTTCAAAAAGTCCGTCATCTTCCAAACGGCGAAAAAGTGAAGGTGGCAACAAATGCTCAATAATATCATAGAGCGGTCGCAAGTACGGCGTAATTTTTTGAATTAAATCGCCCGGTAAAAAACCGAGACTTTCGCCTGCTTCAACGACGGGACGGGTTAAAATGATTTTGTCCGCTTTGTGTTCGAGCAAACATTGCAGTGCAATTGCCGTTGCAAGATAGGTTTTTCCCGTCCCCGCAGGACCGATCCCGAATGTTAAATCGCAACGTTCGATTGCGGAAACAAATTCAGCCTGTTTCGCGTTTTTCGGATATACGGTTCTGCCGGTTCGCGGTATGTGAATCCCCGTGATGTTTTTCCGTTCACCGTTTGTGTCGGAAAGTGTTTTCAACGTCGAAGCGATAAATTCATCGGGCGCGCCGACACGAAATTCTGGCGATTGCACAATCGTGTTGATAAGCGATTCAAATTCGCTGCATTGTTTTGTATCGGCGCTCATTAAAATGAGTTCATTTCCGCGCGCAACAACGGGCACACCGAAATACGATTCAAAACGTTCCAAATTTTTATCGTTCACGCCGCACAATGTTGCAACGGTAATCGGATCGGATAACACTATAGTATATATTTCGTCCATTCATCCCTCACTAATGAGTGTTTCGAGATATAGCTCTTTATTTTTGGTTTGATTTAACATAAGAAAAAACTTTGCGGACTATTTCCGAAGGATAAGACAGAGGCGTATCGCGGATCTTTTTCTCTTCGGCGGCAACTTTGGTAAAAAGACCGTCCAGCGCTTTTTCCGTCGTAAATCGCCCCAAATCGGCGGTAACGGCAGGCATCGGTTCCGGCTGTCCGAAAAGTTTTGCCGACATATTTGCAGGCTTTGCAACCGTGTTGTACGCTGTGACTAATTTTTCCCACGCAGTATTTGCGGAAACGCCCATTACCATCGGCGAATTCAAGCAGGATTGCATTTTCGGTAAAAATAACTCCACAAGCTTATCATACGTTTTTTCGTGAAGATAATTCGTACAAGCGGTTTTATCGCCGAACACGATTTCCAAGCCGTCCATAACCGTCATTTCGGTAATCGCACTTGCAAAAATCGGGGCAACTTCTTTTGCAGCAGTTTCCGCACTTCGGTTGATTCGCAAAACCACGTCATCCACCAATGCCTGACCGAACGGTATTTTTGCGAGGTTTTCAATAATAATATCCGCTTCCGGCGGCAGCAAAATTTTCAGCATTTCGTTTTTATAGTAGCCGTCTTCCCGTCCCAAATTATCCGAGGCAGCTGATGCGCCGATATTCATTGCCGATTTGAAAGCGGAAATGGCTTCTTCGTTTGTGATACCGTTCGAATCATCGGTAGCCGCACCTAAAAGCGCATCCAAGGTTTCGCAGGAAGTAAACACATAAAAAAAGATAAAAATCAACAGAGATTTGAAAATATGTTTCATAAGAAATAGCAGGGGGAGGACTCGAACCTCCGACCTCCGGGTTATGAGCCCGACGAGCTGCCAGCTGCTCTACCCTGCGATGTATGACGCATAATAACAGAATTGCAAAAAAATGTCAAGCCTAAAACCGCTAATTTTTGGAATAAATTCAAGACAATTTTGAAACGCCGGTTAAGGAAACGCTGATTAAAGGCTTGACGCCGTTCAACATCGTTTCCTAATTGTTTCTCAATGTTCAATATATAATGTAGATTCTGAACATTTGCGAAACAACGATTTTAAAGGTGAGCACTGATTAATTCTCGATTGAATTAATCAGTGCTTCCTTAAAGTTTGACAGCATTTAATATGCGTTATTTTTTTTGGAAAAGTTTTATACTCTTGAACGGTTTAAAAAATTTTGTTATGGTAAATATATGCAAAAAACAAAACTAGCGCTGTTGTACGATTTTGATAAAACACTCTGTACAAAAGATATGCAGGAATATACGTTTATCCCGAATCTGAAGATGACCGCGTCCGAATTTTGGAAGGAAGCAACGCAGTTAGCAACCGCACGTAAAATGGACCGGATTTTAGCCTATATGTACTTGATGTTGGAAAAAGCCAAGTCGGAAAAAATGGGCATCCGGCGCGAAGACTTTGTCGCTTTGGGGCGCGATTTGGAGTTTTTTCCCGGTGTTGAAACATGGTTTTCACGAATGAATGAATTTGCCGAATCAATCGGAGCGCAGGTTGAGCATTATATTATTTCTTCCGGTTTATACGAAATTATTGAAGGCTCAAAAATTATGCAATATTTTCGGCAAGTGTTTGCTTGTGAATTTTTGTACGATAAAAACGGTATCGCGTGCTGGGCGAAAAATGCCGTGAACTATACCACAAAAACGCAGTTTTTGTTCCGCATCAGTAAAGGAGCGCTCGACCTCTCGGATGACACGAAGGTCAATCGGGCAATTACCGATGAAACGCAGCTTGCCATACCGTTCCGCAATATGATATACATCGGCGACGGCATTACCGACATACCCTGTATGAAACTGATAAAATCTTACGGCGGGTATTCAATCGCGGTGTACCAAGAAAAAAAACCAGAAACGGCACAAACGTTGCTGCAGGAAAAACGCGTTGATTTTATTTTTCCTGCAGATTATCGGGAAGGAATGGCGCTTGACGGTGCCGTTAAAACTGCTCTCCGCAAAATGAAACTTGAAACGGAATTAAAAAATCAATCGATAAAATTGAAAGAATCGTGTGAATAATCCTAAAGAAAACGCTGATTAAAGGCTTGACGCCATTTAACAGCGTTTCCTTATTGTTTCTCAATGTTCAGTATAATAAGGTAGATTCTGAACATTTGCGAAACAATAGATTTTAAAGGTGGACACTGATTAATTCTCGATTGAATTAATCAGTGTCTCCTAAAGAAAACGCTGTTTTTTGCCGAAAAAGATATCGGGTATTTTTTAACGCAATTGATTTTTATAAATATCCTATTGATAAAATTTTTATTTTGTGATATAATGCATAGACTGATAGAGGTGTTTTGTGTCAAGAGTTAGAGGTTATAAAAAAGCCGAAAGTAAATTTATTAAAACGGTCGAAAACTTTTTTAAATCAATTGGTCAGAGCATTGCTCACGGATTTTTTTCTTTTATTGGTTTTTTTAAGCGAAAAATGACCATTATGATTGTTCCGCACACCCAGCAAAAATCACTCAATTTTCAAGTGAGCGTTTTATCGCTGTTCTGCACGGCACTTTTATTCATAGGAATTTTAGGCACCTTTATTTGGCTTTCAACGGAAACGTTTGCAGCTTCCGGTAAACTCGCCACTTTAAAACAGGAATCACAAAAAACACAAGCCAGCTTGGAACTGCTCAAAGATGAAACTGCCGACATGTTGAAAAACGCTAAAAATTTTCAGGAAACATTTTCGGCAACGTTAACATCATTGGGGCTACACTCTCTGATGTCCGATACTGCCGGTTTGAAGGATAACAGCGACCTTGCTATGCTCTTTGAAGTACCGGAAACGGACACGAATGCTGACGTGCTTGAAGTAAAAAATCTTTCCCATTATTTGAGCGATGTCATTCAACCTGTCCAGGAAATGGCAAAAGTTTTGGAAACGCAGGCTGCGTTTGTTTCCGACATTCCGAGTTTATGGCCGATAAAAGGCGGAATCGGACACGTTACTATGGGATTCGGTCAAAATCGACATCCGTTTACCCAGCAGTGGTATATCCATACGGGGATTGACTTGGCAACAGGTTACGCCGGTCCTTCGATTATTGCAACGGCTGACGGTCAGGTTGTTACCGCCGAATATGATCCCGGTTGGGGAAATTACGTAATCATCAAGCACAAACACGGTTTTTATACTCGATACGCCCACTTGCAATCCTTTATCGTTCAGCGCGGTCAAAATGTACAACAGGGACAGGTTATCGGTTATTTGGGTAATACCGGTATTTCAACGGGACCGCACTTACACTACGAAGTACATATCGGTGCCGACATCGTTGATCCCGCACAGTACTTAAACATCAAAAAGCGATAGTCCGCGCTGCAACAAATAAACGGTTTTGGGGAATATTAATGAAACAATTTGTAGATGATATTACCGTCAATACGATTGTCGGTGAAGGCTCATTTATTTCCGGCAACATCAATTCAGTCGGTTTTACCAAAATCGACGGTGATGTCAAAGGAAATATTGCAAGCAAAGGTCGCGTCGTCATTTCCCAGAATGCGCGTGTACAAGGCAATGTACGGGGAACGTCAGTTGTTGTCGGCGGTGTTATCAATGGCGATATTATCGCGCCAATGGGCGTACAGCTTTCTGCAAGTGCCGTCGTATTAGGCGCAATAGTAACCCGTCACTTAATTATAGAAGACGGGGTGCTGTTCTCCGGATTTTGCTACGCTGTTGATAATGCTCAAGGCTTTGAAGAAGCGGAAAACGCCTATAAAAACAAACGCGTTGTTGCAAGTACCGCTTCTCGTCATTGATAATTATTCATCAGCTACGCCGCATGTGATTCGCCGTAGCTTTATAACCGGAAACAAACGTAATTTGTGAGTTTATCCTTAAACCGCCTGCCAGCGATTCTGCAATTTTGCGAGCCTCTTCCGTATTTTGTGCCGATTCGGAAATTCCATGAAGGGTAATTTCTTCATCGTTTACTTGCGCATCCAAAAAATAAATCGGTAGTTTGTGTTCAAAAGCAATCGCATTTACGATACGCTGCCCGAGCAGTTTTGCTTTAATCGCTTGTTGGGTTTGACCGGCAAGTTCCGGCGTAATTGTTTTTTCAAACGCGGTTTTAATAATTTCCGCAGCGGTTTCCGCACTAATCATATCGGTGGTTAAAACAATGTTGTAAATAGCAGGGTTTTCAATTTCAACGTTGAAAAAGCATTTATGAAATCCGTCACGGTTTTGATCGCTTTCATTCATACGCTGTCGGGCTTGATCTTCCGTCCAGTCAAATTCTTTTTCAAGCCGCTTGAGCCGTTCGCCGTCCGTTGCGACTAAACGAGCGGAGTAACAGCCAGGGACTCCGTTCAAAATTGCAAAACCGCCGCGTCCGATAAAAATGCGGTTGTCGTGCTGTGCTTCATCAAAAACCGTTTCACGTAATAAATCCATGTAAATATCCCGCTCGCGGGAAAGTGAAGCCCAAAAGGTCGGCTTTTTTTCATCGTATTTTTTGAGTGCATCTTCCGGAACACCGCGCTCACGCAGTTTTTCTTCGAGCACCTTTCGCGTTACAAATGTATATCCTAAAAGTTTTGCCAATGCGGCTGCCGTTTCATCACCGAATGAAGCAACTTTTCGTGAAATTGTAATAATAGCCATAACATTATCTCCTTCAAAAAAGCACTGATAAATCCAATCGAAAATTTACCGATAGTGACCTTAGTGTATCATAAAATTAAATCAATAAAATGTAAAGCCTTTCGGGAAAAAATTTTGAAATTTTTTTCCGAGTCTTGACAGATACAAAAAAACGATATATACTGAATGAAAATATGTTGAAAAAAGTTGCGAATGACACCAAAGATTGGAATGCGTATTTTAAAAAAGCGGCGTCAGATATATCGGATCCTGCTAAAATAAAAAGTACAATCATCATAATTTCGCCGGACTTTCAAGCGCTGCACAAAAAAATCGAAGCATTGCGGAGCGAACTTTCCGCGGCAGTACTTGAACGCGATGAGCTGATATTTGTCGTATGTAAAAATATTGAAACCGATTATATCCTCGCGGTAGGCGAATTGGAATACCGCGTATTTAAAATCCAAAGCGAAGTGTTGCAATCCAAACGGAAACTGGAACTCATCCAAGCAAAAATAAACCGTCAAGAATCGGTGGATCTTTCACTCATCGACGAACAGCTTAAAACCGAGTTTGCGGAATATCAGGCAAAACTGAAAGCGCAGTTGGATACATTGCATAAAGCGATTGAATACAGCGAGTGTCCAACACTCAGCGATGAGGAAACTGCGGAATTAAAGCAGCTTTACCGAAAGGCGGTCAAAGCTTTGCACCCTGACCTCAATCAAGTGCTTCCGCCCGACAGTGCAAAATTATTTGAAAGCGCAGTCCGTGCATATAAAAATGGGAGCCTGTCGGAATTGCGGATTATTGCTACCTTGATTGAGGAAAACGCACTTCCCCGCGTTGAAACCGACGACACGCTTGCCGCACTGCAAAGCGAAAAAGAACGACTGGAGCATTCAATTACTGCGGTAAAAAACACCATGGATCGGGTGAAGCACGAGTTTCCCTATACTATGAAAAACTTTGTCGCTGATAAAGACCAAATTGCTGCAAAACGGGCTTCTTTACAAAAAGAAATCGATGAATTAACCGAAATTTTGTCTGCATATCAGCAAAAAATTCAGGCACTGCTATGAACGATATAACAAAAAGCGAAAGTAATGATTTGATATCAATGCTGCACCGCTCGCATAACGGACTCAGCGTTCCGATACCCTTTGAACGTGATATTTATTTATTTGATACCTATATCGCCGGAACCGGATATGTTAAAGATATGGAAACCATAGTCGCCCAGCTCGCAGTCGGCGATAAAGTGCAGTTTTTTCGTGAACCCAACAATAAATACGATAAACACGCAATCGTGATAAAAAATACGGACGGAAAAAAACTTGGCTACGTTCCTCGGCAAGACAACGCGGTGTTTTCCCGTTTGATGGATGCCGGGAAAATGCTATTTGCAAAAATCAGTTCAAAAGGCGAATTGCGCGGAAACTGGATTGACATCGACATTCAAATATTCCTTCATGAATAAAGGGTACTCCCGCCTCTTAAAAAAAAATATAAAAAATGATACACTGCACGGTATGAAAACAGAAGCAGAAAAATTAATGGATTTTATCGATGCGTCGCCTTCAATGTTTCATGCCGTTGAAAATGCGGCGACCTATTTACGTCAGTGCGGTTTTACCGAGCTGCACGAAGGAGCGCGTTTTGAATTGCAAGCGCATGGCAAGTATTTTGTCAACAAAAATTCCTGTGCGGTGATTGCGTGGCAAAACGGCTCCGATATCCGTTCCGGCTTCCGGGTTATCGGCAGTCACGTTGACAGCCCCACTTTTAAAATTAAACCGAATCCAGAAATGGAAGTTTTCGGACACTATGTTAAATTGAACACCGAAGTGTATGGTGGGGCTATTCTTTCGAGTTGGTTTGACCGTCCGCTTTCAGTTGCGGGGCGAATCTTTGTCGAAGGAAACAGTACTTTTGAGCCGAAACAAATACTGATTGATATTCCGCAGCCCGTTTTGGTGATTCCAAATCTGGCGATTCACATGAACCGAGACGTCAACGACGGCTACAAATACAACAAGCAAAAAGACACGCTACCGCTTTTTACGGTTACGACCGGAAAAAAACCGGAAAAAAATGCGTTTATGCATGTTATTGCCGAGCAGGCAAAAGTGAAACCGGAAGAAATTTTATCTTACGATTTATTTTTGAATGACTGCACGCCTTCAACCTTTATCGGCGCGAACAAGGAATTTTTCCTTGCCGGAAAAATCGATAACCTCGGTATGGCATTCGCATCGCTTGAAGCGCTGGCGCACGCATCGGAAACGCCCGCAGGAAAAATGATTTGTCTTTTTAACAACGAAGAAGTCGGCTCGGCAACTGCCGCCGGAGCAGGTAGTTCATTTTTTGCCGACACTTTAAAACGCATCGCATTTTGCGAAGCGGAAAAGCGCGGTGAAAAAAACGGCTTTGAATTTTTCCAGCAGATGCTGCATAACTCGTTTTTGATTTCCGCCGATCAAGCGCACGCCGCTCATCCGAATTACGCGGACAAAAATGATGTCACGACCTTTCCGATTATCAACGGCGGTCCCGCAGTTAAAAGCGCCGCAAGCATGAGCTACACGAGCGAAGCAAACACCGTCGCCGTCTTTAAAAAACTCTGCAAAGACGCCGGCGTCCCCTGCCAAGATTTTGTCAACCGGTCGGACATGCGCGGCGGCTCAACCATCGGTCCCATCACGATGCAAAACCTCCACATAAAAAGCGTCGACATCGGCAATCCGATTTTCGCGATGCATTCGGTACGGGAATTGGGCGGCTCATTCGATCAGGAAGCGGTTTGTAAGGTGTTCCAAAAGTTTTTTTGCTGAGTCCGTAATTTTTGCACATACTGAAGATGACACCTTTTAAGTTTCCGCAAGGCGGGGGTTCGCTTTTCACCGTGGTTGTTTTTTCCGCAACACTTTTCGGCTTGGTTATCAGGCGAAAAACCCCGCAAGCGGAAAAGCGGTCTCCGACAAACGCTTCGGTTTTATCGACGCAGTTTGTTTTTATCGCCGGAGCGTTTTTCGCAATGCTCGTTGCCGCTTTTACCGAAGGCGTTTTTTTCGATTCACCTGCCGTTGATTTATATTTTACAAAATTAAACAGCACCCTCGCGCATGCGGAAAAAGCGCTATTTGTTGCCGCAATCGAAGAAATAACGAAAGTTGTGTTTTTTTGGTTTTGTGTGTGTTTTGTTTCCCGCACGGCGAAAAAAAACTCCCGCACATCCGCTTTCGATCAAAAAACAAACGCTTTTGTGTTTGCGCTTTTTTTTGCAACTTTTGAAAACATTGCATATTCGTTGCATTATCCCGATTCACCGCTGCTCCGCATCGTAACGGCAACCGTCATCCACATCGGCGTCGGTTTATGGTACCCGGAAATTATCAGACGGAATAAAAAGTATTTTCTTTTTGCGGTATTGCTCCACACTGTTTATAATTTTTCAACGAGTTACCGTCCGCTTTTTTTTACGTTCGGGGCTACCTGCTTGCTGGTGTGCGTACAGAATTTTTTGCGTTACATAAAATCGCCCCACTAAATGAAACGCTGATGAAAGACTTGATGCCGTTTAACAGCGTTTCCTAATTGTTTCTCGATGTTCAGTATAATAAGGTGGGCACTGAAAAGTAGTCTTTTAAAAACTCGACGGGCATCTCTAAAAGTCTAACCCGAGTTTTTGAAAGATGCCCTCAATTCTCGATTGAATTAATCAGTGCCTCCTCATGCGCACAACCGACGTGATATTATGCGTCTTTTTCTATCATGCCGGACATTTCCGCAACGCAGTACGTACAAACCAAATCGCCCGCCACGTTGTTCATCGTTTCAAACATATCCAAAATGGGGTTGATACCAAGTGCTAAACCGACAATAATCGCGATTTGATCGGCGCCCAAGTTCATATTCTGCAAGATGATAAACAGGAGCATCAAACTGCCGCCCGGTACACCGCCTGCCCCGACTGAAGCTAAAACGGTGGTAATAACCAAAACAAAGAGTTGCGTAAAACCGAGCTGCGCACCGAACATATTTGCCGCCAAAACGGCAAACATCGGCAGGTGAACACAAACGCCGTCCATATTTACCGTTGAACCGAGCGGTAACGAAAACGATGAAAGCGTATTGCTTATATGAAGCTGTTCCTGCGCCGTACGGAGCGAAACGGGTAAAGCCGCCGCAGAACTTCGCGTAACAAAAGCCGTCAACATCGGTTCCCGTATTTTTATCATAATCGGTATCGGATTTTTTCTCGTTGAAATCGCAATCAAAATCGGGTAGACTGCAAAAATCATCACCATAATACCGATAACAACACCCAAAGTCAGCATAACATACGGACCAAACAGTTTTGAGCCGTATTGTGCAAAGTTTACCGATGTAAGACAAAATACACCGATCGGTGAGTAAGCTAAAATCCAGTCAACGATTTTAAAAACGGTTTCTTTACAAGTATCTACAATATTGAGAAATTGTGAAGCGCCTTCACGTAATTTTTCGTTTTCACCGTCTGCAATTATTTTCAATGCAATACCGAATGCGATTGAAAATACGATAATAGCTAAAAAGTTTCCTTCTGCAAGTGCTTGGAACGGGTTTTGAAACATACTCAAAAACACGTCGGCAAGCGATCCGCCAGCGGCAGGGTTTACTTCACCGGCAACGCCCGTCATGAGACTTGCCCATTCGGCGTGGGACGTTCCGGCGCCCGGATTAAAGGCAACCGCTAATAATGAACCGACGACTGCCGCAAATAATGACGTTAAAAAGTACCAGACAATAACCTTAATACCGATTTTGCCGAATTCTTTTGTCGGTAACGAAGCTGCACCGGCAATGAGGGACAACAAAATGACCGGAATAACGATGGTTTTTAACATTGATACGAGAGCTTGACCGAACGGCTGAGCCCACGCAACGTATCCATCAATATTAGCGCCGGTTTGCCACAGTATAATACCGACTACCAAACCAAGGACGAATGCACCTAAAATCATCCACACTAGTTTTTTATTCATAAGATATTCCTCCTGTCTTATGATTTATGAAATAATTCTAGCACATAATATTTTTTGTGACAAGAGAAATATATTCAATTAATCAAAAAAAAATTTTAGCCTTTCAAAATAGATTTCCCATAACTTATCATCGCTCAAAGAAATCCGAAAATCAAGAATAGAACCTTTTTCAAATGGTGACAGTGCAAGCAACTTCTAAAAATCAAAATTTTAAAAGTTTTTAGCGTCTTCTTATACCGGCAGGTGATGTGTAACTATAAAATTATTCATATTTTTATATAATAAGAGAACAAACGGATTGTTATCACCTTGGATTTTGAGTTGCATCGGATATGAAAAAATATAAAAAAAAGCTTATCATCGTCAATATCGCCATTTTACTTTCAGCTCTCGGCGTCGCTGTTCTTGCTTTTCCGTTTGTTTCAAAAGCGTTTTATCAGTTTGTTTCCAAACAAAGTGAAAAATTTTTCGCTGAAGTTAAAAACTCAACCGGGCTTGTTATTTCCTATGAACAGCTGTCTCCTTCGCTTTTTGCGCGAGTATATTTAAAAAATGTACAAATATCCGATGACAAAGAAAATAAAATTGCATTTTTTGAAAAAGTATTGGTCGAATATAAACTGATAAATGTACTCACCGGTCATTTTGACGATGCAATACAGCGAATCGGTATCCGCGACGGTTCAATCGCCTATAATGAAAAAAATCAAAGCAGCTTTTTTGAAAAACTTCTTTTAAAAAATAAAGATGATACGGCAAAAAATGAACAGAGCGCAGAAACGCAGAAAAACGATTTCCGGCTTCCCATAAAAAATTTTACGGTGATTTTACAGAATATTTTATTTACTGCCGATACGGTTGATATATCATCGGAGTTGACGATTTACTTGGGAAAATTTATCGAAAAAGACGGAAAATTGAGGTATACGGTTCAATCGCATGTTGCGCTTTCACCGAAACATAATCAAAATTTGAAATTGATTACATCGGATATAAAACTTGAAGGGAACAGCGTCCGTGATTTTTCATCCTTTTCGTCCGTTCTTTCCATACATAACTTTACCGCAGATGCTTTCAAGTTAGTAAACACTTCATTTTTTTTATCCTACAACGAAAATATTATTTCCGTTTTAGCGCTGCAACAAAATAAAAGTCTTGATATAAAAGCGTCGTATAATCTTAAAACAAAACAGGGCAATGCGGCAACCAGTTTTGAAAATATAAAACCGTCAAAATTAATTCAAGCGCAAAATGAATATTTTAAATCAATAGAACCATTATCCTTTACCGGTTCCATCTCCGCCGAATTTAATTTAAACAAAGGCGCAAGAGAAAAAATAAAATATGTCGTTGATATTTCCGCACAAGCCCCGAAAATTACCTTTAAAGATTTTTCAACACGGAAACTGACATTCAAATTAGCTGCGGAAGGGACGGAAAAATTTGTCAGTTTAAAAAAACTCTCACTCGATTCAACGACGGCAAATATGGCTGCAAACGGTTTTTATAATATAGCGAACGGGTCTGTACGTGCCAATGCTACACTCAATCGACTTACAATACAAGGCGCCGTTATCAAAGCAAGTGCGGCTTTGTCAGGCTCAGCAAAAAAATATAACTGCACCTTGAGTGACGTGTATATCGGTGAAGCGTATTTTTCAACAGCGGCTTTGAGCATGACGCCGCGCGGAAACGAATGGAGCGTTGCAGCTTCCATTGATGATACAATCGGAAACTATGAGTTTGATGCGATATATACTCAAAATGCAAACGAAAAAAAATTCTTGGAAGCACACGGTGTTCTCAATTCCGTTAGCGTACAAAACATCTACAAAGCCGTGGCGGCACTATCCCCGAACAGCGCTTCGGGATTTTTAAAAACGCAGCTTGAACCGTTCCGTATCACCAGCGAATTTTATGCGACCAGTGACTTTCAGTCGTTTTCATACAACGTGGTGCAGTTGATTGCGGCATCAACCGAAGCCGGCGGCATGTACCTTTTGAGTTCTTTTGACGGAAACACAGAATCATTTAACTTGCAAAGCTTTAATTTAAATATCGGACAACAGCAGATTACGGGAAATGTTGCGGCTAACTTTGCCGGCGGCGATGTTTTTTTTAATGCCCTTTTTTCCGTGGATGCAATTTCGTACTCGCTCAACGGAATTTTAGCAAATCGGATGGTAACCGTTTACGGTGATTACGGACTTTCGCTGACAACTTTTTTTGAAGGGGAAACACTCAAAGGAAATTTTACAATGAAAGAATTTCCGATTCCGGCGGCTCCGTTTGTGCTTTCCGTGAATGCAAATTTCGATTACGTTGACAAAACAAACTGGAATATTTTTTGCGACGAAGCCACTTTGATTTACTCAACGGATGCCATCATTGATTCCTATACCCAAGTGCCGTTTCAGTTAGCGTTTAAAGGGCAAGCGAATCCGAAAAATGTTTTCCTTTCGAATATTGAAATGGGAAACAATGTCAGCATGTTAAAAGGACAAGCTTCGTTTGATTCAATTTCAAATAATTATGATTTTATAAAACAGTTTTCTATTATTGTAAAACTGGAAAATGATATAAAAACAAGTTCGCTTGATTTGAATTGTAATTTTTCGATTGCAAAAGAAGTGTTCGTCGACGGCTCGCTTTCCGTTCATAATGTTTCGTTTGCAACATTTTCTACAACACAGGCTTTGACCGATATGGTCAACGGCGATGTAACTTTTTTGGGCTCGCTCGACAATTTATTACTGCAAGCTCATTTAAAAAACTTGACCATGCACGTCAAAAATAAACCACTTGAAGCGTCATGTATGTTTTTAATTGATGATGGTACCATCCGAATTCCTGAGGCACACATAAATTGGGCGGGACATGATATTTCTTCCGTGAACGTAAACTTTCGTCCGGAAAACGGAACGGGTAATCTCGCTTTAAAATATACCGGAATGCTTTCGGACAAATCAACGAATGCAGAAATTGGAATCGATGTTGCAGGGAAAACCGTTTCACCGCTTGATAAAAAAAGCTCGATTGAAAAAATGCAGGCGGTTGTCGAATCTTTTGTGATGGATATCACGATTAAAAATGCAAGCATCGGCGACCAAAAACAGGATAAGCCGTTTCTTTTTACGATAATGCGTGAGAACGGTGTTATTGCATTGTATGACAGTGAAAATAAAATCACCGGTTTTTACTTGGACGATGGAACGGTATCGCTGAACATGAGTCGTGATTTTAAAACGCATATTTCCTTGGACGGCGCTATAACAAAAAATAAAATGAACGTACAATTTTATGACCTTAATGTTGATATACCGCAAGTACTCAGTCTCATCAACATTGGTGATTATGTTGCTTTTACCACCGGTGCATTAACCGGCAGTCTCTTGATTGACGGAAAAATGAACGAACCGCAATTTTTCGGGACCTTGTACTTATCCGAAATTAACTTTAATTCGCCGCGGTATGCCCCCGATAATTTATACGCCCCAAGTGTTCCGATTATTTTTTCGGGTTACTCAATTGAAATACCGTTCATTGAATTTGCGGCAAAAACGTTTAAACTTTGGGCGGAAGCACATAGTGAATTTGATGGCTGGATTCCCTACGATACTTTTGTACATTGCGGAGTTGATGAAAAAAAACCGGGACACATGAAAACGAACAACCTTTTGTTCCATGCGGACGGAAAAGCTTTTTGTGATCTTACTATAAACATCACTCCGGAAGCAACGGATTTACAAGGCTCCGCAAAATTTGACAACGGTAGTTTTTCGATTGCATTTGATACCTTTGATGAATTTACTGAATTGTTTTCAGGGGGCAGTTATAACTTTACGATGGATTTAGCGCTTTCGCTCGGCAATAAAGCGGAGTTTAGTTGGCCGAATATGCGTACCCCGATATTGCGCACCCTCACACCAACAACCGATTCGATTGTATTCCATGTTACGCCCGACACATTTACGATGACCGGATTAGCAAAATTACGCGGCGGTGAAATAACCTATATAAAACGGAACTTCTACATCAAAGAGGGAAACATAAAATTTGTTGAAACGCTTGACGGCTTTTCACCGCTTTTGACATTGCGTGCTGAAATTCGGGATAAAGATTTGGAAGGTAAACCCGTAAAACTGATATTGAATCTGAAGGATCAATCTTTGACGAGCGGTTTTGATGATTGGATTTCAAAAATCACTGCCGATCCGGCAAAATCGGAAGCGGAAGTGCTACAGCTCCTCGGGCAACTGGTAACCGGTGATATGACAAAATCAACAATTGTAAAAGATACCCTTACCAATGCGACCGATTTGGTTACCCAAATGACGTTTGCAAAAAATATCGAAAATACGGTTCGGGATTTCTTGCATCTCGATGTATTATCACTTCGAACACAAGTTGTCCAAAATTTGATTTTCGGTAATATTTTTAAAAGCCCGGAGCAAGACACTTTAAAACTTGGTGACTATCTGGACAACACCAGTTTATACTTTGGAAAATATTTCGGTTCGGCAATCTATGCCGATGCCGGTTTGCATTTAAGTAATTACGATCCGTTAAAAGATTCGTTTGCTGATACGCGCAAGCCGGTCTATAAATCAATTTTGTTTCAGCCGGAATTGGGCTTGGAAATGACGACGCCCTTTTTTAATGTTCGTTGGGCAATATCGCCGATCAATGTAAACTCGCTCTTTGTCGATAATACGTCGCTCACTTTTTCATGGAACTTTTCGTATTAAAAAAGCTGCTTGCTAAAAATGCTTGGATACGCTACAATGGCGCTATGCCGACCGAGCATTCGTATCATTGGTTTAATGCAGTCATCTTTTTAAGCTCACTCATATTTTTCGCTTTGCCGCCGCTTTTTGTGTATGAAAAGAAAACGCCCGCTGAAATATTTGCAGCGCTGCCGATCTATCAGGTTACCTTTCGTATTCTTTTTGCAGCGGCTTATGAAGAACTGCTTTACCGTGTATATCTTCCGTACGCGGGCAAAAGCTTTTTAACGGGCGCTTTTTCGTGGAAAGCACAATCTGCAGGAAAAACCGCTGAAATAAGTACATTGCTCCTTTTTGCTTTTGCACACCGGTATTTGGGTACGGGAGCGGTTTTGTATGCGGCTGCAGCACATGCAATCTTGCGCGGAATATTTTGTAAAGTAAAGCGTAAACCGCTTGCTTTGTTCGTCGTTTTTTTTCTGCACAGCGCGAATAACTTTTTCGTGTATTTTTTTTCATAGAGCGAATGTATAAAATCAATACGTATCCATTTTTTCTAAAACACCGGATTTAGCTCCGTCTTTTATCTTTTTGCAAAAAAAGGTATACTGTTTCCGTGAAGCGTATTTTGTTTTTACTCGCCATGCAGCTTTTTTGTGTATCGATGTTTGCGGAACCATTGTCCCAACAGTATGAAACGCCAGCAGCGCATAAAGAATCGGAAACCGAAAAAACGCTTCCGGAATTTTTTACGCTCAAGGACAAACTGCAATACGAGTTCGATAACCTGCATTGGCTTGACGGCAAAGCTTTAAAAACGCCCGAACTTGCCATACCGTATAACATCGGGGAAACCGCAGGTGAGGTAGCGTATACCTATGCACAGGCAAATGCAGCCGACGCGATACAACCTGAGCTTGAAGGCTTAGGTACATTGGATTATTTCGGAGTGCCGTATACCGATATGCAATACTGCGAAAAACTTGCCGCATCCATTCAAAAAAAAACAATTGATACAAGCGCAGTTTCAGCGGCGCGACAATTTGTAAAATATTTTTTTGAAACCGTATTGAATGCACTGCCGCCCGTTCAAAGCGTATTTTACGGGAGACCGGAACTCACCGATGATATGCTTAGGATGCAGTTTCGGCTCAACTTTTCCGAAACCGAAGCGGGACTCGGATATGCAATCGCAAAAGCCGGCGCCGTTTATGAACATGAAAACTTGCTGTTATGCGAATTTGAAATTGGAAAAATGCACTATGAAAAAATTAAACAGAATTGAACGCAACTTTATTTTTGAAAACTTTGTACAGGACAAACCGGTACTTCGGCTTATTTCACAAAACGGAAAGATAACCAAGGTTCCGTCCAATCAGTATCACCTCGATAATAATTTTATCGAGCTTGCGGCTGATGTAAACGTAAAAGAGGAAAATTACACTTTTTTGTTTCCGCACAAAGGTCGGCTAATTTGTACGAATATTGTTATGCAAAAAAAGACCGTTTCTTGCTTTTTTTTATTTCCCGACGAATTGGCGTTATATGAAAGTAACACTGAAAATAATGTCAATTCCAAGCTCATTTTACAAATAAATCAACGAAACGAAAGCGGCAAAAATACTTTGGTGAATAAGGAATTAAAATTGCGGATTTTGGATGCGTTCCCGCTTTTTAATTTTGAACGCGATTTTCTCAACGAGCAAAAAAATAACACGCTTTTAACCAACGTCAATTTAATGCTAAATTATCAAAATGCAAAATTGAAAGACGATTTTTGTGTGAGCAGGCTGTATTCGTTTTTGCAAGCGTTATTCGAGGGTAACATTCGTGAATTTGAAACAAGCGGTACCGATCTTTTTTTGGGGTTGGTTTTTATTTCGGACATTTGTGCCGTTTTTTTTATGCCGACAAGTATTCAAAAGCTCGTTAGTTTAAGCATAAAAAAAACGCTTGAGCTGAAAGTCGGAAAACGCTTTTTATGTTTACCGCTCGAAAAAAATGCCGGCGTAATTTCATTTAATAAATCGGCACAATTTGAACATGATATGAGTTTGGCGGCTTTTTCAATGGAAAATATTGCTATCGAAGATAAGCGGTTTTTACACGAACTGCTGTACCGAAAAAAATTCGGCTGTTTATAGAAAGCTCATCGCTTCGGTTTTTCAGTATGAAAAAGTGTTTTTTTATTTTCTGTTTTTTCTTGTCGACGATTTATGTGAATGCCGCGGAAAAGCTCTTTCCGTTCAGAATTGATTTTGTTAACTCTATTGGTGTCGGGAATGCCGCATTTTCGGAATTAGTCTACGGCGAAAATGATCACGGCGATGTTGAGTTGAAAAGCGATTTGGACTGGTCGCAAGTCTGCGTGTTATTGCAAACGGGTATCGCGGTAACATTGGGAAAAGGCTTTACCTGCTTCGCCGCCGTTAATTTTCTCCCTCCAAACCTCCCAATGAGTTTAATCGACGAAGATTTCAAAAACGGTAAAATGTGCTCGCATTCGGAACACCCGGCAAAAACGCAGTTTTCCGGTGACGGCTGTATCGGGTTGGGCTGGAAATTTTTAGCGGCATATTCGAAAAAAAAACAAATCCGCTTTTTTGTGGAACCGGCGGTACGATTTAATTATTTTGCACATAACCATTTTGCATCTGACGGCTCCGGTTATAAAATAAATATCTTTGATGAACAATACGACCACCGCATTTTTACCGGCACCGTTATCGAATATAAATTGCGGCTTTTTTCAACACAGCTTTTGCTGAATTTTTATGGCGAATTCAACGAACGAATCGAATTACAGGCGGGGTGCGGCATCGGGGTATATTCAAAAGCATTGGCTTTTGATTATCATATTTTACGTCAAATAAAGTTTTATGATCAATTTAATTTTTATATTTTTTTAATGTCGTTTAATTTCGGTCAAAAATTTTTAATCACGGATCATTTCGGTTTATTTTACAAAATAGATTTTTTATACAGCAAAAGTAAACGGGGAAAAACCACAACGCATAGACTTGATGCCGATATCGTTGAACTTTATCCAACGGGATCGGCTGGTTTTCGCTTTTCGCGTTTTAACTTTTCATTAGGAGTATTTGCCCGAATCGCTCGAAAACAATAGAATACTTCACCGCGTTACCGCTAGACGAATTTCAAGTTCTCGTATACAATAAGGAACAATAAATTATCGAGGTGCTATGAAACACGTTCCTTTTTTTAAGCCTTTACTTGATGAGCGCGAAGAGCAGGCGGTTTTGCGTATTTTACGTTCCGGCTGGTTGACCACCGGTAAAGAAACGCTTACCTTTGAAAATGAATTTGCCGACTTTGTCGGTGCGAAATATGCGTTCGCGGTAAACTCTGCAACGAGCGGTTTACTTTTGGCGCTTGATGCCTGCGGTGTCGGTCCGGGAATGGCGGTAATCACCTCGCCGTATACCTTTGCTTCGACCGCAACGAGTGCCGTTCATTTGGGAGCGGAGATTTTATACGCCGACATTAATTCGGACGATTACAATATAAACCCTACATGCGTTGAACGTTTGCTGCGCGAACATAAAAACGTCAAAGCGATTATCCCGATTCACATTGCGGGTAACGTTTGCAACATGCAAGCGCTGAATGAACTTGCAAAGCAGTACGGTGTTAAAGTCGTCGAGGATGCGGCGCATGCATTTCCTGCGAAAACACAAAACGGTTTTGCGGGAACGCTCGGAGATGCCGGCGTGTTTTCTTTTTACGCAACCAAGACCATAACAACGGCGGAAGGCGGTATGGTTTGCACAAATGATGCGAAAATTGCCGAGCGGGTAAAAACCATGCGCATGCACGGAATTGACCGCGCGGTTTGGGAACGCTACACCGGTGAAAAAGCTTCGTGGCAGTATGATGTTATCGAAGCCGGATGGAAATGCAACCTCCCCGACATCCTTTCGGCAATCGGGCGCGTACAGTTACAAAAAGCAATGGAGATGTTTGAAATGCGAAAAGCAATCGTTGCCTATTACAACGAACGTTTTTCCGGAAATGAATGTTTACTGATACCGCCCGATTCGGATGGAAACGCATGGCACTTATATCTTTTGCGGATTGTACCCGAGCGGTTAAAAATTTCTCGCGATGCCGTTATTGCACGCTTGCAGGAAAACGGACTCGGTATGTCGATGCACTTTATTCCGCATTTTTATTTTACGTGGTTTAAAAACACTTATCACCTTGACGAAAAAAATTTCCCGAATGCAAAGCGTATGTACGAAACTTCGATGACGCTTCCGCTCTACCCCGGTATGACACAAGAAGATGCGGCGTATGTTGCGGATACGGTATTGGATGTAATCGAAAAAGTAAAAAAATAAAAATGTGTATGCGTTTCATAACGGTCAAGTTTCAAATCGTCAGTTATATCAGCAGAGTTTACATGCGCGAAAACCATCTTGGAAAGCTGTGATTATCTCTCTTTATAATAAATATAAAAAAAATACACATTCACTCTTATATTTTTTGCTAAAAACTTTTTATTCGCTTGACTTTTTTTGCGTTTAGAGTATACTTCTATTTGAACATGGTTCAATTACACGAGGTACAAGCGTTTTGTTTACTGTAAAATAAGCCGCAATAAAAAGAAAATTGACGATAAGTGCGGAAGTGCAGTTTAGCATGTTCAATAGTAGCGTACGGTATTTGTATGAATAAAAGACTTACATCACGGGAAGCAATTTTAGAAGCGTGCAGGATTCTTATTTCACAAAAAGGTTTAGCCGCTCTCAATGTACGGGCAGTAGCAAAATACTGCGGTATAGCTCCCGGTGCCTTATACTATTACTTTCCTTCAAAAGACGATTTACTGATCGCCGCAATAAAAAGCGTCTGGGATGATATTTTTAAACTTCCCGAGCAATGCGTAGAGAATGTATCATTTCCTGATTATATTGCACTTTGTTTTTCAAACATAAAAAAAGGAGTGAAAAAGTACCCGAACTTTTTTACGATTCACTCTTTGAGTGTTTCAAGTAAAAACAAAGATAAGGCTCACAGCGTCATGGATAGCTACCTTGTTGTGCTTAAAAAAAAGATGCAAGCCTCACTTGATAAGGATACGGATATCAAGGCCGATGTTTTTTCGGACTCTTTTTCAAGAAGTGCTTTTATTGATTTTGTGCTGATGAATATCGTTACGATGCTCGTACAAAAGAAAAACAACTGCAGTTTTTTTTTGGAACTTATTAAAAAAATATTGTATTAGTTTGGTCGGTTTCCTGCCCCTTGTCGGCAGGATTTATTATTCGGTAAATTTGAACATTGTTCAAATTAGCTTAAGGAAACGCTGATTAAAGGCGTGACGCCGTTTAACAGCGTTTCCTAATTGTTTCTCAATGTTCAGTATAATAATGTAGATTCTGAACATTTACGAAACAATAGATTTTAAATGTGGGCACTGATTAATTCTCGATTGAATTAATCAGTGCCTCCTTAAGGAGCTTTCGATGCAAGGAGTATTCGAAACAATTTTTGATGTCGCATATCTTGGGACGGTCATTTTTCTCGGTATAAAGATGATTGCGGGATCTGCGAAAAAAACGCAGTATTTATTATACGGCGTTATGGCAGTTGTACTCGGCTTCGGCGATGCGTTTCACCTCGTACCGCGGGCGATTGCACTGTGTACAACGGGACTTGATCAGTACAGCTATGCACTTGGACTTGGAAAGCTTATCACTTCCATAACGATGACAGCTTTTTATGTCCTTTTGTATTATGTGTGGCGAGAACGCTATGCAATGCACGGCAAAAATACATACACGCTTGCCGTATGGGTTTTTGCACTTTCTCGGATTCTTCTATGTGTGTTGCCGTATAACGAGTGGTTTACCGCGAAGCCGCCGGTATCATGGGGAATATACCGGAATATTCCGTTTACGCTTTTAGGCGTACTGCTTATCGTGCTGTGGTATAAAAAAATAAAAGAGGTGCAGGATCATGTATTTCGCTTTTTGCCGCTTGCCGTTGCAATTAGTTTTATCTGCTACATTCCGGTTGTGCTTTGGAGCAATTCGCTTCCGATTATCGGTTCTCTTATGATACCGAAAACCTGTGCATATGTATGGGTTATTTTTATTGGCTATAATGCTATGATTAGGGAACGCTGATTAAAGGCCTGACGCCGTTTAACAGCATTCCCTCATTGTTTCTCAATGTTCAGTGTAATAGAATTCTGAACATTTACGAAACAATAGATTTTAAAGGTGGACACTGAAAAGTAGTCT
>ERZ1673752.624-NODE-624-length-59009-cov-34.953676_pt1 | contig 59009 bp, 43 predicted proteins | sample MGYA00580195_ERZ1673752 | MGnify/ENA primary metagenome ERZ1673752 (study PRJEB41218, sample SAMN15661744) | gut metagenome | host: Homo sapiens | place: Canada: London | collected 2015-08-20/2019-03-30 | study: EMG produced TPA metagenomics assembly of...
TCGCCGCCTTCCTTCACGGGCTGTCCCCGTGGCACTATAGCCACGTGGGCAGCCCCTTTCTTGTTACTGGCGGTTACCGCAGTCTCCCCTGGTTTTCTAGTTTCCTAGTTTTTCTAGATTTCTAGTTTCCTAGTTTCTCTAGTTTAACTAGTTTTCTGGTTTATAACAAGAATTGATTTGTTTTTAGACTTTTTTATTGTTGTTTTTTGGTTAAGTTGCTGATAATAAGTAATTTTGCACGCGTTAACTTATGATAGTGACTATGTGTTCCGAGTTTGCGAAATGCTTGTCCTTTCATATAATGTATAACAGAGTTTCGGTGCTGCTACACTCATTCTCACATAAAGTTGCACCTTGAACATAAATTATTTGATATGTTCTGGCTCTATAAAATTTTAGTAATGAAGAGAACATTTAGATTTGTTGTGTCGTGTGTTTTTATACTTTCTTCTTTTCCTGTTTTTTCGGGAAACGAGATAAAGAACAGCACGAATGAATTTGATTGGAGTCCGGTGATGGATGCCATAATCCAGGTGGAAAGCGGTGGAAATCGCATGGCAAGGAATGGTAAGCAGGTGGGTGTTATGCAAATCACTCCGATAGCGGTTGCTGAGTGCAACAAGATTTTAAGATTGCGTAAAAGCAAGAGGCGTTATTCCTTGTCGGACAGATATAGTGTTAGTAAATCCAAGGAGATGTTTGTCCTTATTCAGTCTTTTCACAATCCACAGAATGATGTGGAACAGGCGATAAGGGCATGGAACGGGGGGCCGAATTATAGTCTCGTGGGGACACAGCGTTATTACGAGAAAGTTATAAGGCATTTGATGAATGGATGATTTGAATATTATAAGGATGTTTGCTTTTTGCAGGCATCCTTTTTCATTAAAGTTGTTTTTAATAAAAAATATTATTAAAATCTTTCCGTGTGTTGTTTTTTTGTACTATATTTGCATCATTAAAATAAATAACACACTTAAACTTCAATTATTATGGTAATAGGAATTATTATTTTAATTGTTGCGATAGTGCTTGTGATATGGTTCGTTTCAATGTATAACGGCCTTGTCCGCCTGCGCAACAATCGTGAGAACGCCTTTGCGAACATAGATGTCCAGTTGAAGCAGAGGTCAGATTTGATTCCGCAACTCGTTGCGACTGTGAAGGGTTATGCCAAGCATGAGAGCGAGACATTGCAGAGAGTCACCGAGGCACGTGCCGGGCTTGCCAGTGCATCAACCATCAACGATAAGATAAAGGCCGACAACGCCCTCACCTCAGCCTTGTCAGGTTTGCGCATCCAGTTGGAGGCATATCCTGATCTAAAGGCCAACAACAATTTCATGCAGTTGCAGGGCGAGATTTCCGATATAGAGAACAAGCTCGCTGCATCACGCCGTTTCTTCAATTCCGCCACGCGCGAGTTGAACAATGCCGTGCAGGTGTTCCCATCGAGCATCATCGCAGGAATGTTCCATTTCAAAAAAGAGCCGATGTTCGAGATTCCTCAGGAGCAGCGTGCTGCCGTTGAGAAAGCCCCGGAAATACAATTCTAAATTTTTCCAGTGATGAGATATGTGGGCATGATAACGCAAATTCAGCGCAACAACCGCCTCAGCGTGTTGCTGCTGCTGATGTTCCCTATTATAATACTGGGTACTGTTTACATGTTTTTCTTTATACTCGGTTATCTGGGCGGAGGGTATTACGACAAGTATGGCAACTGGATTCACTCGTTCGATATAAGCGAGGTTAATCAGGAGTTTGTCTCAGTATTCCCATGGGTCGTTCTGATTGTCGCCGTGTGGTTTCTAATTGCATACAAGTACAACACATGGATGATAAAAAAGGCAGTTGGAGCCCGTCCGTTGGAACGCCGGGAAAATCCGCGCGTGTACAACATAGTGGAGAACCTTTGCATAGCGTGTGGTATGGATATGCCGATGATAAACATCGTTGACGATCCGATGCTCAATGCCTTTGCCAGTGGCATAAACAAGAAGACATACACAGTAACCGTTACCACGGGGTTGATGAACCGTCTCAACGACGCCGAGTTGGCGGGAGTCATCGGTCACGAACTCACGCACATACGCAACAACGACACCCGCCTTCTCATAACAAGCATTGTCTTTGTCGGGATCGTTTCCACAATCGTAACCCTGGTGTTCCATTCGATATGGCGTTTGATGTTTTATGGCGACAGAAGCCGAAACAAGAACAACGGCGTGTCCATCATTGTCGTTATGATTGTCGGGCTGATATGTGCTGCCATTGCCTATTTCTTCACGCTCATCACCCGGTTTGCCATTTCCCGCAAACGGGAATATATGGCGGATGCCGGTGGCGCGGAACTATGCGGCGACCCATTGGCTCTTGCCTCTGCCCTCCGCAAGATTTCGAGCAGACCAGGACTTGGAAACTGCGGGCGCGATGATGTTGCACAGCTGTTCATAATCCATCCGGGGAAAATGGTCAGTGGCGTGATGGGCTTCTTCAATTCCATTTTCAGCACACACCCAGACACAAACAGGCGGATAGAGATTTTGGAGCAGTTCTGACAAAAATATAACACGGCTATGTTGAGAAAAATCATGTCTCTACTTGTTGTCGCGTCATTGCTCCCAGTCAATGCCCAGCACGTTGCATTCAAGCCGTTCCGGCATTATAAAGACCGCCTTGCAGAGTTTGAGCTCGAGGCATCCATTGACAGCGGGACGATTGTTATGCTCGGTGACAGCATGACAGAGTTCGGATATGACTGGAACAGCCGGCTTGGCTGCGACAACATTGCCAACCGTGGCATCGCTGGTGACACTGCCGACGGCGTGCTGTGCAGGCTCGACAAGATACTTGCCGGTGCTCCCCGGGCAATATTCCTCATGGTGGGAATCAACGACCTTAGCCATGACCTCACGGCGCAGGAGGTTGCTGCGATGGTGAACCGTGTTGTGGAGCGGATATGCGTTGGCTCCCCGGAAACGCGGCTCTATGTTGAGAGTTGCCTGCCGATAAACGAGGGGTTCGGCAGGTGGAAAACACTCGCAGGACGCAGCGGCGACATACCCGAGATAAACCGTCTAATCAGGGAATACTGCAATGGCATGGACGTGGAGTTCATAAACCTATACCCGCATTTCCTGCGACACGGCACCAACCAGTTGCGCAAGGAACTGACGCGCGACGGACTTCACCTCTCGCAGGCAGGTTACAGGATATGGTGCAACGAACTGCGCCCATATATAAAACAAGCGATGAGTAGATAAGCCATGTTCGCCGATGCCATTAGTCTCGTAAATCCCATTTGAATTGTGTGAACGATAAACCCAAATCTGTCACTACAACACTGATTATCCCATTTCATCCCAACAGCCCGTTCCCCTCGGCTGATTGCAGCCGCTTGCCAGTATCTTGCCCGTCGTTTTTTCTTGGCGTAGCCCACCACGCCTGCAAAAAACAACAACCTTTCTGTCTGGGCAATCGACAACAATCATTTCGGGCTATGATGACCGATTTGGGTTAAAAAAGAAAAAGCAAGCCCGTGCGACTTGCTTTCTTTAGTTGCGGAGGCAGGACTCGAACATGCGACCTCCAGGTTATGAGCCTGGCGAGCTACCAACTGCTCCACTCCGCGATGTAAACATTCATTCGATACCATGGTGGGTATCTCCTTTATTGCAGGTGCAAAGGTACTGCTTTTTTCTCGTAAAACCAAATAAATAATGTTTTTTAATGTTTATGCCAGTTAAAATAGCGATATGCCCCGACAAATACCTTGCGTTGTTTATCCCCACATCAATACTCCAATCGCTCATTGTAGATTTTGAAAATCAAAAGAATGTGTGTTATCATATACCAGATTTCACCATAGGTGGTAACAAGGAGGTAATATTTGGAAATACTGCTGTACGTTGAAACTTAGGCTCTCTGCGTGAACTTTGGAGAGGCATGAAGGCAGAAGCGCACAAACTCTGCCATCCCGGATCTGGCTATATAGCCAGGCGAAGTACGCTTGCAGAGACAAATGCCCGCCGTACAGGAGTTTCATGGAAAATCCCGATAAGACATGTGGTAACATTATTTGCCAAGGAGCAACAACAGTGTTGTAATGACTGATTTGTGTAAAAGTGTTTATAACGAAACTAAGACACGAATTGCCACAGTTATGAAAAAATAAATGTCCGGGGGCTTTTGTCAACGTCCGGCAAGCCAGTTTGAGATTATTTTCCCTCCGTCGGGTGTGAGCACGCTTTCGGGGTGGAATTGTATTCCCCTTATATCATACTTGCGGTGTCGCAGTGCCATGATATATCCATCGTGGCTCTCCGCTGTTATTTCAAGGCATTGCGGGAAGCCTTCCTTTGAAACGACCCATGAGTGATAGCGGCCCATCGCGATACGTCTGCCGCAGCCGTTGAATACCGTGTCTGTGCCGGATTGCGTCCCGAAGGTTGCAACACCGTGGAAGACGCACGGCAGGTTCTCAAGCCTTGCGCCGAAGGCCTCGCCGATGGCCTGATGCCCGAGGCAGACACCGAAAATTGGCTTGCGCCCGGCGTATGTCATTATCACGTCGTTGAGTATTCGCGTATCAGATGGCACGCCGGGCCCAGGTGAAATCATTATCTTGTCAAACCGTTCCAGGTCACAGACGTTGAATTTGTCGTTGCGCAACACCGTAGCGTCTGCTCCAAGACTATTAATCAGATGGTACAGGTTGTATGTGAAGCTGTCGTAATTATCTATGATAACAATCTTCATCTATTTTCTTGTTTCCCTTATAAAGGCGCCGAGCCTTTCCACGTCTTTCATGCCAGTCTCTGTTTCAAAGCAGTCGTTTATATCTATGCCAGCAAACATTTTGTGACTGAATTTCCTGATAACTTCTGCGTCCTCAATGTCAAAATCATATCCCAGTAAAAACGGGACGTCCCCTTTGTAACCCTCCAGAATGTCAAGACTTGGCTTTTTGCTGCCGTTCACGCTTTTCATATAGAACAGCAGCAGGTCGGCATGTCCTTCATATCCGAGGCTCTTTTCCAGGTCATCTTTGCCACTTACCGCAATCCTCTTTATTATTTTCAGGTCTTTCTGAATGTCAGGGACAACGCTCCTCTTCAGGTTGTCAATCATTATGCTGCTCTCGTCACCGTTTAGTTGGACATATTGCAGATTGTAGTTGTATATACGGGAAATTATGGTCTGTGGCATGTCGTCAACAAACACACCGGCCTTTTGCACGGTTTTATTCCGGACCTCTTCGTCCATGTCCTGTCTTGCTTTCCAGGCGCGCCTCAGCTTTTCAAACCGTTCCCTGCTGTAGTCGGGTATAATCCCGGCATTAGCGGAAATCATCTTTACATATCTTGGATTGCCGGGATAGAATGTGAAGCCAATCATATCCACGCCCAGGGCAATCACTTCGCGGATGTTTTCTTTATCGCACAGGCCGCAAACTTTTATCAACATATTATCACTCATCAACGTTTGTATGTGTGCAAAGTTACATATACTTATCAAAACATCAAACTTTTTACTTGTTTTTTAGTTTTCCGTTACACTTTAACCCAAATGCGGTCATTACAACACTGATTCTTCCATTTCGACTTGGCAACCCGTTCCCCGGCTGATTGCAGCCGTTTGCCGGCATCTTGCCCGTCGTTTTTTCTTGACGTAGCCCGCTACGCCTGCAAAAAAACAACATCCAATCTGCTTGAGCAATCGGCTACAATCAGTTCGGGGTCTAATGACCGCATTTGGGTTTAACAGATCGCACAAACTTGCTTCGCATACCTTATAATTAATATAATGCACCGGTTGTATTCCGTGTGTGTGAAATATTTTCAAACATTTGTGTAATAAAACACGACTATGTTGCGTTGTTAAAATAAAAAGAGGAATTAAGTCAAAAACAATTTTTAAACAACCAAAGCCTATGAAGTATTTTACTCCTGAAGAAATGAAGCCGTCTGAACACACATTGAATCTTATACGGCAGATAGCATACACCTACCGCGTGTTCAAGAACAATGGCAAAAACCAGTTTTACTGTCTGAATTAACAATATGGCAATCGTTTCACCTTCGCTGCTCTCAGCCAATTTTATTGACTTGCAGTCGGACATCGACATGATAAACAAAAGTGATGCCGACTGGCTTCACATGGATATAATGGACGGTGTGTTCGTCCCGAACATCTCTTTCGGCTTTCCTGTGCTTGATGCGGTAGCCAAGGCTTGCGTCAAGCCGCTTGATGTTCATTTCATGATAGTCAACCCCGAGCGTTACATAGCGCGCACCGCAAAGACCGGGGCTATGATGATGAATGTGCATTACGAGGCATGCACGCATCTCAACCGCACAATACAGGAAATACACGAGGCTGGCATGAAGGCTGGCGTCACCCTTAACCCCGCCACGCCGGTGTCTTGCCTTGAGGACATTATATGCGATGTTGATATGGTTTTGCTGATGAGCGTAAATCCCGGCTTCGGAGGACAGAAATTCATCGGGAATACAATAAACAAGACGAAGCGTCTCCGCAGGCTGATTTCCGAGTCCGGATCAAATGCCCTTATTGAGGTTGACGGGGGAGTGCAGGGCGACAATGCCCCTCGCCTTGTCGAGGCTGGCTGCGACGTGCTCGTGAGTGGCAGTTACGTCTTCCGTGCTTCCAATCCTTGTGATGTCATAAGGCAGATGAAGGAACTATAGGGCACATGCTGGCGCGGCAGCCGCGAATGCGCGTCACACCATGCTAAGCACCACATTGTTCTCTTTCGCGATGCGCCGCATGTTTATTATGGCATAGCGCATCCGCCCGAGGGCAGTGTTGATGCTCACGCCGGTGGTCTCTGCTATTTCCTTGAACGACAGTTCCTGGTAGTAGCGCATGAAAACCACCTCGCGCTGCGATGGCGGCAGTTTTTCCATTATCCGCCTCACGTCGCGCAGCACCTGTTCGTTGACATAGTTGGCCTCCGCGAATCCGTCAAGAATATCCTTGGGGTTCAGGTTGCTAAGGTCGTTGTCCTTAGTAGGCTCGATTATGTTTTTCGCTTTCTGTTCGCGGAACCAGTCCATTACGGCATTGTGCGCAATGCGCATCACCCACCCCGAGAACCTGCCGCATGGACGGTACTGCCCGTGGTTGAGTTTGGCAATGGCCTTGAGGAATGTCTCCTGGAAAATGTCTTCCGCGATGTCCTTGTCGCGCACCACGAACTGTATGTATTGGAACAACTTGTCCTTGGTGCGTTCCAAAAGCAAGTCGAACGCACGGTTGTTCCCATAGACATAAGATAAAGCCAACTCCTCGTCGGTCATATCATGCAAATCTTTCATCTTCTATATCCGTTATTTTATCGAAGTAAAGATATATTCTATAGGCAACCGTATTTTTAAGTTAATTATTTTTTCATGCAACACTTGTCTTTACCAGGCATAGTCATTGCTTTTGACGTGTGCAAAGATAAGCAGAAATGTTCTGCCATGCAAATAATTTAATAATTTTGTGATAAAAAGTTTGTGGGTAATTAAAAAAGTCGTATATTTGCACCCGCTAAGGTTCACCATGCGGTGATTAATAGGGAACGGGGCGAAAATCCCCGACTGTCTCGCAGCTGTGAGTCCCTTTTTAAGTACTGAAGCAAAAAAAACCACTGCCCCTTGTTTCAATCTTGGGCGGGAAGGAGCATCAGTACGGGACGTAGTCAGAAGACCTGCCTTAAGCCATGAAGGTTTGTTTCTCTCGATGCAAGGGACTCAGGCAAACAATTCAGGAAGGAAATTACAATTATTGCACATAGTGCGGTATTGTGTTATGACGTAAACAGAGAACCTACGTGTATTATTATATAAGTTTTTTTAAAGAAGGAATGGGCGAGACCGTGAGGCCTCGCCCGTTTTGCGTGTATGGGCAGGCACTGCGCCGTCACCGTGTCATTTCATGCCTTTATGAGTTCCGCCATTACCGAGTCGCTCACGAATATCCCTTTGCGTGTGAGGTGTATGTTGTCGCCGCTTACGGCAAGCAGTCCGCGTTCGCGCATTTGTCTCGCATTTCCCAGCAGGTACTCGCGCTGCTCCCCGTTGAGGTCGTTCAGGCAGATGCCCTCGCGTGTGCGCAAGGCGGTTGTCACTATGTCGTTGTAGTGCGTGTCCGTGTCAATGACCTCGCTGCCGCCGACAGGACGCCTGCCTGTTTTCGCAATCCTGATGTATTCCTTTATGTCAGCGATGTTCCACGACCGTTCGCGCATGTCGTATGAGTGGGCCGCCGCCCCGATGCCTATGTAAGGGACGTCTTTCCAGTAGTTGCTGTTGTGAGCCGAGCGGAACGGCGAGCGTTTGCCTCCTGTTGCCGTCAGCCTCGCGAAATTTGATATTTCGTAATGCTCATAACCCGCTGCGGCCATCATGTCAATCAGTGTTTCAAACATGGCAAGGCTCAGTTCCTCGCCGCATTCGTTTATCTTGCCGTTCTTCAGCATGGCGTGCAGCGGCGTGCCGTCTTCATACATGAGGCTGTATGCCGATATGTGCTGCGGATGCAACGACAGGGCATGCCTTATGTCATCCTCCCATTCGCCAAGTGTCTCGCCGGGGAAGCCGAACATAAGGTCGATGCTTATGTTGCCGACGCCCGCGTCACGCAATGCGGCGACCGCACCATCAACCTGTGCCGCATTGTGCCGCCGCCTTATGAATTTCAGGCGCTCGCCGGAGAATGTCTGCGCGCCGAGGCTTACGCGGTTGAACCCCATGTCTGCCAGCCCCCGCGCATACTCTTTGCTGATGTCGTCGGGGTTGCACTCCACAGTGATTTCCGCGTCCCGCTCCACATGGTACACCTTGTTTATATTATATACAAGGGTGCGGAGCTGGCTGGAAGTCAGTTGTGACGGGGTCCCGCCGCCGAGATATACTGTTCCTATGTCGCTGCCCGCCTCGCGCAGCGGCATCTCGCGGACAAGCGCGGCAATGTAGTCGTCGCGCAGAGTCAGCAGCGTGGTGCTGTAGAAGCCGCAATAAAGGCAGCGGCTCTCGCAGAATGGAATATGAATGTATAATGATTTCAAACCGTTCTAAAAACGTTAAACCTTAACCAATAATTATACCGTCAATGCAAAATAACGTTAAACAGAATGCAATTATCCGCACTTGTTTTTCAATTCTTAATTTAATTCACTAACTTTAACCCCCACAATGTAATTGACTTCAATATAAACCTAAATCATAATGGTATGAAAGTATATCAAACTAACGAAATCAAAAACATCGCGTTGCTTGGCAGTGCGGGTAGCGGCAAGACCACACTTGCCGAGAGTATGCTGTTCGAAAGCGGAGTGATAAAGCGTCGCGGAACGATAGAGGCGAAGAACACCGTAAGCGATTATTTCCCGGTGGAGCAGGAATATGGATACTCCGTTTTCTCAACGGTGTTCAATGTGGAGTGGAACAACAAGAAACTAAACATCATCGATTGCCCGGGAAGCGACGACTTCGTTGGCGGGGCAATCACTGCGCTCAACGTGACCGACCAGGCCCTGGTCCTGATAAACGGCCAGTATGGCCCGGAAGTGGGAACGCAGAACGCATTCAGATATACCGAGAAACTGAAGAAACCGGTAATATTCCTCGTTAACCAGCTTGACCGCGAGAACTGCGACTTCGATTCCGTGATGGCAAAGATGAAAGACATATACGGTTCCAAGTGCGTGCAGGTGCAATACCCGGTTGCGACGGGTCCCGGCTTCAATTCAATCATCGACGTGCTGATGATGAAGAAATATTCCTGGAAGCCCGAAGGCGGCGCGCCGATAATAGAGGACATACCAGCCGGAGAGATGGACAAGGCGAAGGAGTTGCACGCCGCGCTCGTCGAGGCTGCGGCAGAGAACGACGAGGCTCTTATGGAGAAGTTCTTTGAGGAGGAAACATTGTCCGAGGACGAGATGCGCGAGGGAATCCGCAAGGGACTCATAACGCGCGGCATCTTCCCCGTGTTCTGTGTCTGCGGAGGCAAGTCGATGGGAGTGCGCAGGCTGATGGAGTTCCTCGGAAACGTGGTGCCTTTCGTCAGCGACATGCCGAAGGCCCGCAACACACGCGGCGAGGAAGTGCCTGCCGACAGCAGCGCGCCGACATCAATCTATTTCTTCAAGACAGGCATGGAGCCGCACATTGGCGAGGTATCGTATTTCAAGGTTATGAGCGGAACTGTAAAGGCAGGGGCAGACCTCACCAATGCCGACCGTGGATCGAAAGAACGGTTGACCGCAATCAACGTGTGTGCCGGGGCAAACCGGCAGGCCGTCGACGAACTTTGTGCCGGCGACATTGGCTGCACGGTGAAACTGAAGGATGTGAAGACTGGCAACACGCTGAACGGAAAAGATGTTGAGAACCGCTTCGACTTCATAAAATATCCAAACTCGAAGTACTCGCGTGCCGTAAAGGCCGTCAATGAGAGCGAGACGGAGAAAATGATGGCTGCACTGACAAGGATGCGTCAGGAAGACCCGACGTGGGTCGTGGAGCAGTCGAAGGAACTGAGGCAGATCATTGTCCACGGACAAGGCGAGTTCCACCTGCGCACGCTGAAATGGCGCATGGAGAACAACGAGAAGATACAGATAACTTACGAGGAGCCGAAAATACCTTACCGCGAGACCATAACAAAGGCTGCGCGTGCCGACTACCGCCACAAGAAACAGTCGGGTGGCGCGGGACAGTTTGGCGAGGTTCACCTCATCGTTGAGCCGTATGCGGAAGGTATGCCGGACCCAACGGTGTACAAGTTCGGTGGCCAGGAGTATCGCATGAACATAAAGAGCAAGGAGGAAATCGACCTCGAATGGGGTGGGAAACTCGTGTTCCTCAACTCTGTCGTCGGAGGCGCCATAGACGCACGCTTCATGCCGGCAATACTAAAGGGTATCATGGCACGCATGGAGCAGGGACCGCTCACCGGATCGTATGCACGCGACGTGCGCGTCGTGGTCTATGACGGCAAGATGCACCCGGTTGATTCAAACGAGCTCTCGTTCATGCTCGCCGCACGCCAGGCATTCGCAGAGGCGTTCAGGAACGCAGGCCCGAAAATCCTCGAGCCTATATATGACCTTGAGGTGTTTGTACCGTCCGACTATATGGGCGACGTGATGAGCGACTTGCAGAGCCGCCGCGCGCTTATAATGGGCATGGACAGCGAGGCAGGCTATCAGAAACTGGCTGCGAAGATACCCCTGAAGGAACTGGCGAACTACTCCATCGCGCTAAGTTCGCTGACGGGCGGACGCGCTTCGTTCTCGACGAAGTTCGCAAGTTACGAGCTCGTTCCAACAGACATACAGAACGAACTCATCAAGCAGCATGAGGCAGAACTTGCCGAGGAGGATTAAACAGGCAATGTGCCACGGACTTGTCTGACAACGTGAAAAATCCTGAAAGCCAACCCACGGCTTTCAGGATTTTTGTTGGAGAATTTCGGAGCAAAACGCAGGGACTTGCAGAGCGCAAGTCCGCACATGTATACGTTTGCATACAGTTCTGATGTTTTGTTTACGGACTTACAGGGCGTAAGTCCCTACAGGTGTGAACCCCTGCCAGGCAATCACAATCTGCCATACGGCAATAAATTTATGACAAGATGAAGGAATGGTTTTCCCGTCAACGGTTTGGATTAATTAAGTCTTTTGTCGCATTTGGACATGCACGTGAAAGTAAAACCGCCGAATTTATGGAGCAAATACGCCGTAATTGGTGAGCAAATACGCCGAATTTGGTGAGCAAATACGCCGAATTTACTCTGCGACTGGTTACAAATGAGAAACTGGATGGCAATGCACCACCGCATAGAATGCAATCACTAAGGTCAGCGACGGAAGTTTGTATGGATTTAGCAGGGCGTGCCAAAATTGGCGTGCCTTCAATGACGGGATGCATTGGCTTGCTTGTGCATGGGACTTAATCGCGCATGTCCCTTACCGGTAATTGCGGGCAGCCGTAAACCGATGCGTCCTTTAGCCATTTCAACAAACATTTAATGATATATAATTAATTAATATCAATTACAACATGGTTATTTGGTTAATTAAATCAAAATTAACCAAATTATTTAACTTATTATGAGCGGCTAACGGGAAAAGATGTTATTTTTGCAAATGTGAACGAAAGTCTTGCGTGCTTTCTTGCAATAAAGGACTGGTAAATAATATGAAGAAAAGAACGATTTGGACAATAGCAACCGTCATGGGGTTAAGTTTCCTCGGCTTGCTCTTCCTGCAACTCAGTTACATCGAGGAGATGGTGAAAATGAAGAAGGAGCAGTTCGACGAGTCGGTAAATCGCTCGCTCTATCAGGCCTCCCGCAACCTTGAGCTGAACGAGACGCTGCGCTACCTTGAGGCGGATGTTGACAGGACGAGGCACGGCATTGCAGTCAAGGACTCTGTGGCAGGCGGCGCAGGAACACAGTCGCACGAACTTATGTCTGCAAACGACAACGGCACTGTGTACCCGTCGTTCCAGCTAAAGACCATGGCAATGAAGCCTTCGCAGATGCCAAAGGGAATAATCCTGCGCAATGACAAGAATGCCCTTTCTGAGGCGTCGAAGTCAATGAAGGAGATGGTGAAGAACCGTTATGTATATCAGAAGGCACTGCTCGACGAGGTGGTTTACAGTATCCTGTACACAGCGTCGGAAAAGCCTCTCGGGGAGAGAGTTAACTTCAGGATGCTCGACCAAGACATCAAGGCGGAACTGATGAACAACGGTATAAACATACCATACCACTTCGCGGTTATGACGCAGGATGGACAAGAGGTGTACCGCTGCCCCGACTATACAGAGGACGGAGAGGAATACAGTTACAGCCAACTGCTGTACCGCAACGACCCACAGCAGAAGTCGGGCGTGGTAAAGGTGCATTTCCCAACCATGAACAGTTACATCTTCTCGTCGGTGCGCTTCATGATACCGTCGATAGTGTTCACTCTCGTGCTGCTGTTAACTTTCATATTCACGATAGCCGTGATATTCCGCCAGAAGAAACTCACGGAGATAAAGAACGACTTCATCAACAACATGACGCACGAACTGAAGACACCCATATCGAGCATCTCGCTCGCCGCGCAGATGATGAACGACGAGGCAGTGGCGAAGAGCCCAACGATGATGAAGCACCTCGGAGGGGTGGTCGACACCGAGTCGAAGCGGTTGCGATTCCTCGTGGAGAAGGTGCTGCAGATGTCGATGTTCGACGACCGCACGGCAATCTTCAAGAAGAAGGAGCTCGACCTCAACGAGATGGTGGAGAATATCGCCAACTCGTTCACACTGCGCGTCGAGCACACAGGCGGAAAGATAAACACGCTCATGGAGGCGGAAAACTCGAAGATATACGTTGATGAGATTCATTTCTCAAACGTGATACACAACCTCATGGACAACGCCGTGAAGTACAGGAAGGAGGATGGCCCGCTGATACTGGATGTGCATACGTGGAATGCAAACGGGAGGCTGATGCTGTCAATAAAGGACAACGGCATAGGGATAAAGAAGGAAAACCTGCGGAAAGTGTTCGACAAGTTCTACAGGGTGCATACCGGAAATCTGCATAATGTCAAGGGATTTGGGCTCGGACTGGCATACGTCAAGAAAATAGTTGACCTGCACAGGGGAGAGATAAAGGTGGAGAGCAACTACGGCAAGGGAACGACGTTCACCATCTCGCTGCCGGAAATCGTATAGCGATGAGGCGCACGCGGCGTGGACTGCATCACAGACAATTACAAATTTAACTTTTAATATACAGAATTATGGAAGAACAATTGAAAATCTTGCTTTGCGAGGACGATGAGAACCTCGGAATGCTGCTTCGTGAATATCTGCAGGCAAAGGGCTTTTATGCAGAGTTGTGTACTGACGGAGAGGCCGGTTACAAGGCTTTCCTGAAAAACAAGTTCGACATTGCCGTGCTTGACGTGATGATGCCAAAGAAGGACGGCTTCTCGCTGGCACAGGACATACGTCAGGCAAATGCCGAGATGCCGGTTATCTTCCTCACTGCCAAGACGTTGAAGGAGGACATCCTCGAGGGCTTCAAGATCGGGGCTGACGACTATATAACAAAGCCGTTCTCGATGGAGGAACTCGTGCTGAGAATAGAGGCGATACTGCGCCGCGTGCGCGGGAAGAAGTCGAAGGAGAGCACGCAGTATAAGATAGGAAGGTTCATGTTTGACACCCAGAAGCAACTGCTTACCATCGGTGACAAGCAGACGAAACTGACCACGAAGGAGAATGAGTTGCTGGCTCTGCTGTGCAGCCACGCCAACGAAATACTGCAGCGCGACTTCGCACTGAAGACCATCTGGATTGACGACAATTACTTCAACGCGCGCTCCATGGACGTGTATATCACGAAACTGCGCAAGCACCTCAAGGACGACGACCAGATAGAAATAATCAACATCCACGGCAAGGGATATAAACTCATAACGCCGGAGGAGGATTGACATGGATGGCTGGATGCCAGCCATCTGGCATTGAGGGATGGTTGCGGACTACCGCCTGCATTATATGTTGCCGGCAGGCAGCCCGCAACTATCTTTCATCGTATGATGACTTCATCGCTGCGACATGCGCGCATACTCCTGCCAATATGAGGAATACGGACAAAAACAGGGGAACATTGCTCGGTGTCCACCTGAAAAAGGAACACAGGACGAGCAGAAGCGTACCTGTGTATATGAAAACCATGCCGATGTATGGCTTCATTTTTCTCAGCAGTCTCTTCATTTCGCCTGCAAATGTATGAAATATTCGATATAATATCACATGTTTCAATGGCTTTGTGCGCGCGAAGGGTTAATTATGCTTAAATGTATGCGGCTTGCAAGTATATGAAAGTGTATATGTAATAGAAAATTAGTACCTTTGCACCCGCTTTGGCATAGTCCATGGCACAATATATTTATTAACAATTTATAAACAATCAGTATGTATCAATACGAAACCGTTTTCATTTTGACTCCCGTTTTGTCTGACGAACAGACAAAGGAAACGGTCGCTAAGTTCAAGAAAATACTCACCGACAACGGTGCTGAGATCCTGAACGAGGAGGCTTGGGGATTGAAGAAACTGGCTTACCAGATTGAAAAGAAGACATCGGGATTCTATTTCCTTGTCGAGTTCAAGGCAGAGCCTACAGTTATCAAGACTTTCGAGACCGGATTGCGCCGGGACGAGAAGGTCATCCGTTTCATGACAGTTAAACTCGAGAAGCACGCCGCAGAGTATGCAGAGAAGAGAAGGAACAAATTCATTAAAAAAGAGGAGGCATGACCATGGCAGCACACGACAGTGAAATACGTTATTTGACAGCTCCTTCCATCGATACGAAGAAGAAGAAGTATTGCCGTTTCAAGAAGAGCGGCATCAAGTATATTGATTACAAAGATCCAGAGTTCCTGAAGAAATTCCTCAACGAGCAGGGCAAGATACTTCCCCGCCGCATTACGGGAACATCCCTCAAGTACCAGCGCCGCGTGGCACAGGCAGTGAAGCGCGCACGCCAGATCGCGCTGCTGCCGTATGTGACAGACTTGATGAAATAAACCTAAAAACCTAAGATAAACATGGAAATTATACTGAAAGAAGATATCATAGGATTGGGTTACAAGAACGACATCGTAACCGTTAAGAAAGGCTATGGCCGCAACTACCTGATTCCTTCAGGTAAGGCTGTTATCGCAAGCGAGAGTGCCAAGAAGGTTCTCGCAGAGAACTTGAGGCAGCAGGCACACAAACTCGCGGCTCTGAAAAGCGCGGCAGAGGAAAAGGCTGCCAAACTCGAAGGCGTTACTGTGGAGATAGCGGCAAAGGTTGCGGCAACCGGGCAGTTGTACGGTTCGGTAAACGCTGCCAAGGTTGCGGAGGCTCTTGCAGAAAAGGGCATTGAGATTGACCGTAAGATCATCACCATGCGCGATGTGAAACTGGTGGGGGAATATGAGGCGGTGGCTCATTTCCACAAGGACGTAGAGGTGAAGATACCTGTGTCGGTGGTTGCAGAGACAGTGCCGGAAAAGGCCGGGGCAGAGAAACCTGCGGTTGCTGAAACGGAAACGCCTGCGGTTGCCGAGGCTGAGACGCCTGCCGACGGCATGGCTGACGGGAACGCCCTGCCCGAGAGCGAGGCTGCGCCCTCCGGGGAAGCCCCGGCGGAGGCATAGGCATAAACCCCATCGCAAGTGGATTTTGCGCTGTAAAGCATTTTTATAAGTGTGTCCCGGGTACCGGCATTGCCGTTGCCCGGGATTTTTGCGTCACATACCGTCCCTCACCTGCAACGGTGTCTTGCCGAAGCGGGCTTTGCAGAATGAGCGCATGTCCTGGACCGTCCTGAACCGCAGGGTCTCGGAAATTTCCTGCTCGCCTTGCGTGGTGTTGAGCAGCATTTCCTCCATTCTCTTCATGCGCATGTCAGACATCCACTCCAGCGGCGGCTTCTTGAAAACCTTCTTGAAGTGACGCACGAACGTGGGGTAGCTCATGTTCATCTGCGAGGCAATCTCCTTTACCTGCGGCCAGTCTTTTGACAGCCTCATGACATCGTTGTAGAAGCTTACGCCCGGGTCGTGTATTGGGGCGATGAACTCCTGCAGGTCACTGGGGCGGCAGTATGCCTGCAGCACCGCCGCCAGCTCGCGCTGCTTCATGGCGTGTATGTCGCAGCACAGCAGCCCGTCGGTGATGTAGCCCGTCATCTGCCGCACTATGGCCTTCACCTCGGGCATCATCAGCAGCACCTTGCCGCGCGCCGGCTCCGTTGCCTGCACATGCGCCTCGCTCACTATGCGGTGGCAGAAGTTCATGCTGTCGCCCTGTATTATCAGACGCAGGCACATGGAGTTTTCCAGAGCCTCCACCGAGGTGCCCCCAGACATCGTGGCGGTCACCATGCATCCCTCGTCGACCGTTGTGGAGTCGCCCTCGGGGAACTTGATGCGTATCCTGCCGCTTATCACGAATATCACCATGGGCAAGGGGATTATGTCGGTCAGCACCTCGCCCTTGCTTCCCGTTACGAGACCGAAGCCTATCGGCTTCTCGCCGATGTACTGCGGGCAGCCTTGGTGTTTGTTGATGTAGTAGAATTTCATCTCGCTTGCTGTATATTATTTGTTCTTTCTATCCTCAAATTTAACCATAAACGTGCAATCCCAACGGTTTTAATAACCTTAATTAACTATGGGGGGGGTATTTTACTTTTCTTTAACATTCTGTCCGACAAATTGATATGTATATAAGTCAGTATGATTGTCCGTTATGTCCGCCGTCCGCCTTTTTAATGCTAACTTTGCACACGATTCAAAAGCTGTGGGACTGTGTCAGTTTCAGACGGTGTCTCAACATACATTATATATAAGGTGTATGCTGCGGTGCGCGGAGCGGTGGCGTTCCATGCTTTGTGTTGGATGTATATGTTTTATTTTGTGTATAGTTAATCGAAAAAACAAATGGGAAAGAAAAAGTATTGCACTCCGGCCATCCTGCTGTTACAGGGAGGCGCAGACCCTGGAACGGGGGGGGGGAGTCATGACCCGAACTGGCCAAGTGCCAAGGGTGTTGACTACGAGCCCGAATGGGAAGAGAACGAGGAAAGACCGCTGTGGGAATAGCCTCCGCTTTTCCTTTGCCGGGGCGCGGTGCCGGCATTGCCGCAGCGTTTGCCCCAGGGGTGAAAATGGGAAAATTAAAGAAAAAACAAAAAAAACAATTGTGAAATGAAAAAGTTTTTTACGGCAAGGTATCTGTTACCTTTGCTCCTGGCGTGCCTGACGGCAACGGGGGCAAATGCAGTGGAGCCGCTGAAGTACTATGTATCGCAGAAGCGGGGCAACGACAACCGCAACGGTACGTCGTGGAACGCGGCCTTCCAGACGCTCGACGCCGCGCTGCGTGCGGTGAACAGCAACGAGAACCTCTCGGCGGTGATCTACATGGCCGAGGGAAAGTATGACGTAAGCGTGAACCCCGTCAAGAGCAAAAAAGGCCAGGCTGGGTACTACACGCTGACGCGGTCCGGCGAGAACCTGCGCATCTACGGAGGCTTCCCGACACCGGGCGCGCAGACGGAGCCGAACGACACGTGCTCCAACAACCCGAAACGCTATGTGACCGAGCTGACATCGTCACAAGAGACGACAGGATCGGTGTTCAGGACAAACGCCGACAACCAGACGCTCGTCCTGAGGGGCATCACGTTCAACTCGGTGAACTTCGTGGGCAACGCCTACAACGGCTCGCTCGTGACGCTCGACAACAACAACCGTCACAACGTGACGTTCGACATGACCGACTGTCAGGTGAATTACTACCGCTCGTCCGGCGCGGGCGCCATCTTCGTATATGGCAACATCAACAACCCCAGCGTGCGACTTCACCGCGTCGAGGTGTTCCAGGGCGAGTCATTCGCAGGCACGGGCGGAGGCTTCCTCGTCTCCTCAATCTTAGGCGACAAGATAAACACCAAGCTCGACCTGAGCTACGTCACCTTCCATGACATAAATCATGTCGGCGCGGTGCAGCAGGCGTGCCTCGTGGGATGGACCAACGCCGGCGACTGGAACGCCAACCCCGACGCATACGTGCGCATGGACCACGTCCAGGTGAACAGGGCAATCGGCGGCACGGCATCAAGCCAGCAGGGCACCTTCTTCTTTGAGGGCTTCAAGAACATCATCGTCACCAACTGCAACTTCCACAACAGCAGGGCCAGCGACGGCGGAGTGATGCGCATAGCGAGCTTCGTCAATTTCTTGTCAGAGAACAACTCATACTTCAACAACTTCGGAGGAGACATGGGCGGCGCAATAAAGATTTACGATGGCGGGCAGGCAAGATGCAAGATAGACGTTACCTGCCCTGACAAGAGGCGCAGCGTCGTCTTCCGCAATGACGAGTTCCATGGCAACAAGGCAGGCGTAACGGCAGGCAAGGGCGACGGCGGCGCCGTTTACCTTGACCTCATGAACAACTCATACCCCTGCGACGTGACCGTCGACAACTGCAACTTCAACAAAAACACCACCAAGGCTCTCGAGGCTGGTGCGATGTGGGTGAACGTGTCAGGAGCATTGACAATAAAAAACTCGCGGTTCTGCGAAAACATGTCTAATTTGGAAGGCGGCGGCGGAACCGGTGCGGGCGGCGCCATACGCGTGCAGAACGCATCGAAACTCACCGTCAGCGGCAGCATCTTCTCGGGGAACGTCTCGCAGAAGGGCGGTGGCGCGATTGAAATAGAGACCAATACGGAGTTCGACTTCAGCAACTGCGTCTTCGAGAACAATCTGTGTCAAGACGGAGGAGACGCAGGCGCAGGCGGCGTGATATACTCCTCGGGCGGAGCTGTGGCAATCCCCGGAGGTTATGGCAAGTTCACCAACTGCCGCTTCACTGCCAACACCACCAACACCGCAGGAGGCGCCGTGAACATCCGCAACAACAACAAAAACCCAGAGAAGCCGATAGAGTTCGAGAACTGCGAGTTCGACGGCAACACCGCCAACAACGGCGGTGCCATCGGGCAGATGAGCAACTCGCACGAGTTGCATGTCTACAACTGCGTGTTCACCAACAACAAGGCGCGCGGATACGAAAAGGCGGGCAACGGCGGCGGCGCAATATCGCAGAGCGACGGATGTCTTGGCGTTATACTCAAGGGCAACCTCTTCAAGGGCAATGTGTCTAAGGGCGGCGGCGGTGCCGTGTGGCAGAGCCAAGGATGGGTGTACTCGGAGAACAACCGCTACTACAACAACCGCGCCGAGGTAGGTGGCGTGTTCCAGACCCAGAATCCGAGCAACGTCGGCGCAAACACCGGTAAGGGACTCGTCTCACACTCCGATGTTTTCTATGGTAACGTGGCGGAGAACACCACAGGCAAATCGGGTGCGAGCGCACAGGGCGGCGTGGCAGACCTCTACTTTACAGGTACTGCACTTACGGTGACATTCAAGGACGGCGTTTTCGTCAACAACGTATCGAAGAGCCAAGGTCTTGGCGGAGCGATATATGGGAGGGTATTAGGTAATGCCTCTAAAGACTACAACTTGATTGACTCGATATACAACTGCACGTTCTACAACAACAAATGCCTCAATGCACAGAACCAGCTTGTCACGAATATAGCGGGCTCCGATGTAACTGGCTATAGATTTATTACATGCATCAAGGTGTGGAGCAGCAGGCTTCAGTGCGACAAGAGCATCTATAAAAGTTCTTTTAATAACCCTAAAGGCTGGCAAGAAATGGACAATGCCGTGGTATACAACTACAACACTGACCCCGGCACGCCCGAAACGGCAGATCCCAACGCCGGACAGGGCTACACACTGCCGACCGCTGAAGAGGAGAAACAAGGCGTGAAGACTGCCTGCCTGCCCATCAAAGAACGCCCCGACATAGACAACAGTATGCCGCACGCGGACATCACCGTAAGTAAAAAGGATCCAAAGTCTTTCGCATCATACTGCGCCGGCGACGCTGACTACTGGGCAATGTTCCAGAGCAAGGGCGGCGAGGGACCGTTCGAGTTCAAATACGACGTGTGGAAGCACAAGGGCAAGCACGACATCAATAAGGTGGTGAGCGGCGCGACCGCAAAGACGGATACCACCAAGATAAAGACACCGGACATCTTCGTGCCGATATACGACTATGACCATCCAATCATCCAGAACGGCGACACGATATATAAGCAAATCGGCACCGACACTATACCCGGCACGCTGGAGTATCCTGACTCCGTGATTGTGAGCGGGGCATCGCTCATACCGGCCGACCAGATAAAGGCTGGATACCTGTACACCATAATCATTACACAACTCACCGACCACTTCGGCGAGGTGTACCACTACGATTGCTTAGGAAAATTCGACCAGCAGCGTGAGTTCTCGCAGAACGTAGGCGCGCAGATATTCTTCAAGGAGTGCACTGTGACGCCCGGCGACAAGGACTGGGACGACGACGGCATACTGAACGATACCGAGTGCAGCGACATCCAGGCCGACAACCTGACACTGAAAGAACATGATCTGGGCGACATGACCAACCCAAGGTGGGTGCGGTACAGGCCAGGAGTGAAGACGCAAGGCCTCTTCGCCACCATCGTCAACGATTCCAACTACCTCAACGACAAGCCGCAAGTGGGACGCGTGGTCACGCTGCTGCCGTCGGTACTCGACATCAATTCGGCGTCTAAAGACCCAATCACTCTTGACATCTCCGACAAGTTCGGATACAAAGCCGAAAGTGAAGCCGTGACCATTACGATCAGCAACTATGCCATTGACGATGACCGCTTCATGACACTTAACTCCAACGGCAAGACGATGACAACATGGGAGATTGGAGGCACCGCGCGGCCGTATGTGCTGATGCAGTCGACGCCGACATCGACGTTCCACGCCAACAACAATTTTGGCATAAACATCCTGACAAACGCCGCCGCGCTGTCGCAGACGGAACTCTACACCGACCTCAACGACGGACGCTACACTGTCTTCGAGAAGGAGGGCACAAAGAAGGTGCTGTTCAACAACGAGGACGCCGACCTGACACGCAATGTGGGACTTTCCTACCTGAACGTTGACCCGGAGAAGAAGTTCTTCGCATTCACACAGAGCGCCGACCAGAGCGGACAGGTGAACACGTTGGTAACGCTGATGCTGCCATGCGACGACGACATGGACGGCATACCTAACTTCTTCGACCTTGACAGCGACGGTGACGGATGCTCTGACGCCATAGAGGGCGGCGACAAAGTCACCGAGGATATGCTCGTAGGCTACGGCAAGGAAAACATGAGCATCCAGGAAGGCGGCATGATTGCCGGCAACGTGGATGCGGACGGAGTGCCGTTGGCCGTTTGCAAGGGCGGCGCAGCAGACGTTGACGGAAAGCAGGGCCAGACAGCCGGCTCGGCATACGACGACGATGAGAATGCCTGCGGCAACAACTACTGGCTGGGCATCATCGACAACGACTTCAACAATGGCGGCAACTGGACGGTGGGCGTTCCAAAGGAGGGGCAGAGCATCGTCTTCGCCAACAACCAGCTCGACATCAAGGGCGACAACAAGGTGGCAGTGCGCGACATGAACCTGCCCGAGGGCAAGTTCCTCAACTTCCGCAAACTCGTGAACGAGGCGCCGAACGAGAAGTTCGTGGGTGAGGCCACGAAGAAGACACCGGGACACCCGGCAGTGGTGGTCGCTGGCAACGGTGGCATCACGGTGACCGAAGTGAAGGGCTTCGAGACCGACGGAGACAAGGACAAACTCCTTATCAAGACCACCGACGACGGAAAGCACGTTGGGTCATTCCTGCTGAATAACAAGAACTCTTGCGCATCCACCATATATGCCACAGTTGAGTACAAGTCGCTCGGCAAGTACGACTTCACGAAGACGCACACCGCCGTTGACGACCAGGACCAGACATCACCAGAGTACAGGAAGACACTTCCAGACTACTTCGACTGGCAGTTCATTGGCATCCCGGTGACGGAGGCAAAGAAGGGCGATGCCATCCGTAAACTCTACGTGAGGGCTTACGACGAGAAGGAGAACTCCGATCTGTACTACTACCGCAAGTGGAAATCAATCGGCAACGATGACGTGATGAAGGCATTCCGGGCATACGAGACAGTTCCGGTGCTCAAGGACAAGGCTGGCAACATCCTTGACCGCGGGACGTTCACCGGCAAGCTGAACCTCTGCGATCAGGAGATAGCCCTGACGCGTCATGCGAAGGTGGTTTCGGAGTCCAAGGCTGCCGATGAAAACAGCAAGCGCTACGGCCTGGGCTACAACATCGTGGGCAACTCGTTCACGTCGGGCATCGGCATTGGCAACGTCACTCTGGAATCCGGCGAGGAAGGCGTTGAGATGGACAACACCGTATACATCTACACCACCGGCCGCTGGAACGACTGGAAGACGCAAAGCGGACAATCGTCAACGTCAAAGGGAGGCTACGAGGCTGTGCCTGTAAGCAAGGCCGGTGAGAACGGAATGACTGCCGTCATCGCACCAATGCAGGGCTTCATGGTCAAATACAAAGCCCCAACCGTTTACAGCGAGACGACCGGCAAACTCACCATCCCTTACGCATCGCACATTGACACTGTGTCGACTCCGCTGCGCGCAAGGCGCAACGGGACTTGCGAAGGCTTCAACCGAGGCAGCGTGCTGGTGAAGATGGACAACGGCAGCGTGTATGACAGGTTCTGGGCTTATCAGGAGCAGGACGCAACTGCGGCCTACGACAACGGTCTGGAGGGCGAGAAACTCAATATGGGTGAGCCGTCTGTGTTCGCCACGACGAGCGACGGCAAGAACGTACAGGTCTCCAGCCTGCCGACCATCAACGGAAGCACGTTCAGCGTGCAGACCGCCAAGGGCAAGGAGTATGACATGGAGCTGAACATGTGGCAGCTCGACTACGAGAACCTCAAGCTCGTTGACCTCGTGGGCAGGACGGTTACGCCGTTTGCCGAGGGCAAGGCACACTACTTCTTCACGGCAGATGTTGACGGCATACAGCACGACCGCTTCATGTTCGTCGACACCGACGAGACCGACTTCGACAGGATTGTCGATGCGGTGACAGGTATCAGCGACGTATCGGTGACCCTCGAAAAGGGCGAGGCAGTACTGTTCAACCTCTCCGGCGCGAAGGTTGGCACGTTCAGCCTGCCGCTCAGCGCACGGGAACTACGCGGACGTGTTCCGTCGGGTGTCTATCTCGTGAGGGCTACAGACGGCGTGCATGTACAGACCGCAAAGATAGTCATCGACTAAGTCATGGCTTGAACACAGGGCTATGGCACGCCGCGTGCGCGCCGCCCTGCAAAATAACTCCCGCAGGCTTTCGCAGAGAAGCCTGCGGGAGTTCCGTTGTCGCGCCAGCCGCAAGGCTGCGAGTCAAATAAGGGTGTCTTTTCCACATTGCCGGCGTAATAATTTGTTATTTACAACCTTTATTGCTATTTTTGCACTCGTGAAATGATAAACACAATGCCTTATGGTTTATAAATACGATTTCCTCATTATCGGCGCTGGTGTCGCCGGAATGAGTTACGCCCTGAAGGTGGCTCGTGCAAGGAAAGGCAGCATTTGCATGATATGCAAGACGGCTCTTGACGAAGCCAACACTTCGTTTGCACAGGGAGGCATTGCCTCTGTCACTGATTTGCAACTTGACAACTTTGAAAAACACATTTCCGATACCATCATAGCAGGCGATTACATTTCTGACCGCGCAGCCGTGGAACAGGTGGTGCGCAATGCACCGGAACAGATAAACGAACTGCTGGGGTGGGGGGTCAACTTCGACAAGAAGGCAGACGGCTCGTTCGACCTGCACAGGGAGGGCGGTCACTCCGAGTTCCGCATCCTGCACCATGCCGACGACACCGGAGCAGAGATACAGCGCGGGCTGATGTATGCCGTGAGGAACAATCCCGACATTGAAATAAAGGAAAATCATTTTGCCGTTGAGATAATAACCCAGCATCATCTCGGTGCAAGGGTAACAAGGCGCACACCATATATCAACTGCTATGGCGCGTATGTGCTTAATCCTGACACCCAGAAGGTTGACACATATCTCTCGAAAGTAACGTTGATTTGTACCGGCGGGTGCGGGGCCGTTTATCAGACCACGACGAACCCGATAATAGCGACTGGGGACGGCGAGGCAATGGTTTATCGCGCCAAGGGAACGGTGCAGGACATGGAGTTCGTGCAGTTCCACCCCACGGCACTTTATTCACAGGGAGAGACACATCCGGCATTCCTTATCACCGAGGCGATGCGTGGCTACGGCGGCGTGCTGCGCCTGCCTACCGGAGAGTCGTTCATGGAGAAGTACGACAAGCGTCTGTCGCTTGCTCCGCGTGACATCGTGGCAAGGGCGATAGACAAGGAGATGAAGATGCACGGACTGTCGCACGTGTGCCTTGACGTGACACATAAAAACGCAGATGAGACACGCCGGCATTTCCCGAACATATACCTGAAATGCAAGACCATAGGCATAGACATCACCAAGGACTACATACCGGTCCGCCCTGCGGCCCATTACATGTGCGGAGGAATAAAGGTTGACCTCAACGGATGCTCGAGCATACAGCGTCTGTACGCCATCGGCGAATGTTCATGCACTGGGCTGCACGGTGGAAACCGCCTCGCCTCCAATTCCCTCATAGAGGCAGTTGTGTATGCCGATGCCGCCGCAAAGCACTCGCTGGAGCACGTTGACCTTTATGACTTCAACGACCAGATACCAGAGTGGAACGACGAAGGCACAATGACGAATGAGGAGAAGGTGCTTATCACGCAGAGCATAAAGGAGGTCGGTGAGATAATGTCGAACTATGTGGGCATCGTGAGAAGCAACCTGCGTCTGAAGAGAGCCTGGGACAGGCTTGACATACTGTATGAGGAGACGGAGGAACTGTTCCGCCGCGTGAAGGCCAGCCGTGACATCTGCGAACTGCGTAACATGATAAACGTGGGATACCTGATAACCCGTCAGGCGATAGAGCGGAAAGAATGCCGTGGACTGCACTACACCATCGACTATCCCGTACATGCTTATGACAAGGCAAAGTGAACTGTGATGGCAATATATTGTATCCAGCAGATGAAAAAACATTAAAATTTTGGATAATTGATGGAAAAACAATAAATTTGCAGTTGATAGATAAATAACAAATTTGAACAAGCAAATCCAAATCTAATATATTACATAATGAATAACATCAAACGTATTGTTGAGTGCGTGCCTAATTTCAGTGAAGGCCGCGACATTAGTGTTATCAAACAGATTACAAACGAGATTGAGGGCGTGGACGGTGTGCGTCTGCTCGACGTTGACCCTGGGGAGGCAACAAACCGCACCGTGGTGACTTTCGTCGGCGATCCGGATGCCGTAGTGGAGGCTGCATTCCGCAGCGTGAGGAAGGCCGGGGAACTGATAGACATGCGCCAGCATCACGGCGCACACCCGCGCATGGGCGCCACCGACGTGCTTCCGCTCATCCCGGTTGCAGGCATAACGCTTGAGGAGTGTGCAGAGATGGCGCGCAAATTGGCAAAGCGCATTGCCGATGAGCTCGAGATACCGTGCTATTGCTATGAGGCTGCCGCTTACACGAAGGAGCGCCGCAACCTTGCAGTGTGCCGCGAAGGTGAATATGAGGCGATTGCTGATAAACTTTCCACACCGGGCAAGCAGCCGGACTTTGGCGCAAGGCCAATCGACGAGCGTGCCGCACGGACGGGATGCACGGCAGTTGGCGCGCGTGACTTCCTCGTTGCGGTGAACTTCAACCTAAACACAACGTCAACCAGGCGTGCGAACGCCATAGCGTTCGATGTCCGTGAGAAGGGCCGCCCGGTGCGCGAGGGCAATCCCATCACCGGCAAACTTAAGAAAGACGCGAATGGCAAGACGGTGATGCAGCCCGGTACTCTCAAAAGCACAAAGGCCATAGGCTGGTTTATAGACGAGTACAAGATTGCACAGGTGTCAATGAACATAACCAACATCAACGTGACACCGCTGCACAAGGCATTCGACGAGGTTTGCCGCTGCGCTGCGCTGCGCGGTGTCAGGGTGACGGGAACCGAAATCGTCGGTCTCATTCCCAAGCGCGTGTTGGTTGAGGCAGGACGTTATTTCCTGGAAAAGCAGAACCGCTCGACGGGCATTCCGGAGGAAGACATACTCCTGATTGCGATAAAGTCACTCGGGCTTGAAGACCTTAAAGAATTCAACCCGCGCGAGAAAGTGATAGAATATCTCCTTGAGGATGCAAACAAGAAGCCACTGCTCGCAGACCTGACAGTGAAGGATTTCGCATTTGAGACATCGCGCGAGAGCCCTGCGCCAGGCGGAGGAACCATTGCCGCATACATGGGAACGCTCGGCGCCGCGCTCGGAACGATGGTTGCGAACCTCTCCTCGCACAAGCCCGGATGGGACGTGCGGTGCCACGAGTTCTCCGTATGGGCTGACAAGGGGCAGGAACTTATGTCGGAGTTGATACACCTCGTAGATGAGGACACCGAGGCATTCAACCGAATAATGGCAGCATTCGGCATGCCGAAGAAAACCGAAGAGGACAAGGCTGCCCGCAGCGAGGCAATACAGGCTGCCACATTGTATGCCACACAGGTGCCGCTCCGCACAATGAAGGCTGCCTTCGGCGCGTTCGAGATATGCAAGGCTATGGCGGAGGAAGGCAATCCCAACAGTGTCTCTGATGCCGGCGTCGGTGCGCTGGCTGCCCGCGCGGCAGTTCTCGGGGCCGGGCTCAACGTTAAGATAAACGCCTCCTCCCTGAAAGACCGTGAGAAGGCAGATGCTCTTGTGGCTGAGGCAGAGGATATGATTGCCAAGGCCAATGGGGAGGAAAAGAAGATCATGGCGATTGTAGAGAAGGTGATTGGTAATTTGTAATGTAATTAATAACTGGCAATAAAAATATAAAACAATATGACGAAAGAAGAATTTGCAAAAGAGATACGGGCTGGAATACCGCAGACACTGCCCGAAATGCCGCCATACGACAAAGGGATAAACCATGCCCCTAAGCGCAAGGACATCCTCACCGCAGAGGAGAAAAGGCTTGCGCTGCGCAACGCACTGCGCTATTTCCCTAAGGAGATGCACGCCGCGCTTGCGCCGGAGTTCGCTGAGGAACTGAAGAAATACGGACGTATATATATGTACCGCTTCCGTCCGACATACGACATGCATGCACGTCCGATCGATGAATATCCTCATCGCTCGGAGCAGGCGGCTGCAATAATGATGATGATACAGAACAATCTCGACAAGGCAGTGGCACAGCATCCGCATGAGTTGATAACATACGGTGGCAACGGTGCCGTGTTCCAGAACTGGGCACAGTATCGCCTCGTGATGAAATACCTCTCGGAGATGACCGATGAGCAGACGCTCGTGATGTACAGCGGACACCCGCTTGGATTGTTCCCATCGCACAAGAACGCGCCGAGGGTTGTCGTAACAAACGGCATGGTGATACCAAACTACAGCAAGCCGGACGACTGGGAGCGTGACAACGCACTCGGCGTGAGCCAGTATGGACAGATGACGGCAGGCTCGTATATGTATATCGGCCCGCAGGGAATTGTTCACGGCACGACGATTACCGTACTAAATGCCGCGAGAAAGGTGATGGGCGACAATCCCGAACGCATTCCGCTGTTCGTAAGTAGCGGCCTCGGAGGCATGTCTGGCGCACAGCCGAAGGCTGGTAACATAGCAGGAGTGGTTAGCGTTGTTGCGGAAATCAATCCTCTTGCTGCCAGGAAGAGATACGAGCAGGGATGGGTTGACGAGATGCACGACAATCTCGACGAACTGATACCTGCAATACGTAAGGCTGTAGAGGAGCATCATGTGGTTTCCATGGCATACGTCGGCAATATTGTTGACCTTTGGGAACGTCTCGCAAAGGATGAGATCCGCGTTGACCTTGGCAGCGACCAAACATCGCTTCACAATGCCTTCGCAGGTGGGTACTATCCTGTAGGAATGACGCTTGAGGAGTCAAAGAAGATGATGGCGGAGAAGCCTGAGTTGTTCGAGGAGAAAGTATACGAGTCCCTGCGCCGCCAGGTGGCTGCGATAAACAAGATTACCGCACGCGGGATGTATTTCTTCGACTATGGCAACGCATTCCTTCTCACTGCCGGCAGGGCAGGGGCAGACATCTTTGCAGAAGGCTCAAAGACGAAGTTCCGCTATCCGTCATACGTCCAGGACATCATGGGCCCGATGTTCTTTGACTACGGCTTCGGCCCTTTCCGCTGGGTTTGCTCTTCATGCAAGTCGGAAGACCTCGCCGTCACCGACCGTCTGGCCGCAGAGGTTCTTGAAGACATGCTCGGCAAGGCCACTGATGACATTAAGGGACAACTTGCCGACAACCTGCACTGGATACGTGAGGCAGGTAAGAATCATCTCGTCGTAGGCTCACAGGCGCGCATACTGTATGCCGACTCAGAAGGCCGAATGAAAATCGCACTCGCATTCAATGATGCCATACGCCGTGGCGAGATCAGCCGTCCGGTTGTGCTTGGCCGTGATCACCACGACGTTTCTGGAACAGACTCCCCGTTCCGCGAGACATCCAACATATACGATGGCTCGCAGTTCTGTGCGGACATGGCCGTGCAGAATGTAATAGGCGACTCGTTCCGTGGCGCAACGTGGGTCAGCATTCACAACGGCGGCGGCGTTGGCTGGGGCGAAGTGATAAACGGCGGCTTCGGCATGGTCATTGACGGAAGCGAGGAATCAGACCGCAAGATACGCAACATGCTTTTCTGGGATGTCAACAATGGTATCGCACGCCGCTCATGGGCCCGCAACAAAGGTTCGATGGATGCCATCAAACGTGAGATGGAGCGTACTCCCGAACTGAAGGTGACGATACCTAACATAGTTGATGATGATATAATTAATCAGTTTTAACAAGATAGCAAATAACAATGATACATAAGATTAGTGCAGATCATCTCTCCGTTGAGCGCGTTGGGGAGATTGTTTATAACAACTATAAGATAGAACTTAGCGGCGACGCAAGGAAGCGCATCGAGCGTTGCCGCAAATATCTTGATGAGAAAATAGCAAGCAGCACAGAGCCGGTGTATGGCGTGACAACTGGCTTTGGATCTTTGTGCAGGGTGTCTATAAGCAAGGACCAACTGAAGACTTTGCAGATAAACCTCATCAAGAGCCATGCCTGCGGAACTGGCGAGCGCGTGCCTAATGAAATAGTGAAGATAATGCTTCTTCTGAAGGTGCAGTCGCTCAGTTATGGGTATTCTGGCTGCAAGCTCGACACCGTGCAGCGTCTTGTTGATTTCTTCAACAACGACATATACCCGGTTGTATATCGTCAGGGCTCGCTCGGCGCGTCCGGCGACCTTGTTCCGCTGGCTCACCTTTGTCTGCCACTCGTCGGACTTGGCGAGGTTGAATATGAGGGTAAAGTCATATCAGGCGAGGAGATGCTGCGCAAAAAAGGATGGGAGCCTATAGAACTGGCAAGCAAGGAAGGTCTCGCACTTCTTAATGGCACACAGAACATGGCATCATTTGCCGTATGGGCATTGCTTCAGGCATACCGTCTGAGTGACTGGGCAGACCGGATAGCGTCAATGTCACTCGACGCTTACGACGGAAGAATTGAGCCGTTCACTGAGGCTGTTCACCTCGTGCGCCCTCACAAGGGACAGTTGGAAACGGCGGCACGGATGAAGGAGATGCTCGAAGGGTCGGAAATGATAAAGGCAAAGAAGACTCATGTGCAGGATCCGTATTCTTTCCGCTGCGCGCCGCAGGTTCACGGAGCGGTCAAGGACACAATAAGGTATGTCACATCAGTGATAGACACGGAGATAAACTCGGCAACCGACAATCCTACGGTATGTCCCGACGAAGACCTTATCATATCTGCGGGCAACTTCCACGGCGAGCCCATAGCCCTGCCAATGGATTTCCTGTCGGTAGCAATCAGCGAACTGGCAAACATATCGGAACGCCGTATCTACCGCCTGGTGTCAGGCACGCGCGGACTTCCTGATTTCCTCGTAGCCAACCCGGGACTCAACAGTGGCTTTATGATAACGCAATACACTGCCGCATCGTGCGTGTCGCTCAACAAGAGCCTTGCGACACCTTCGTCACTTGACAGCATACCGTCATGCCAGGATCAGGAGGATCACGTCAGCATGGGGGCAAACGCAGCAATCAAACTGTACAAGGTAATTCTCAACACAGAGCGTGTCCTTGCCATTGAGCTGTTCAACGCCGCACAGGCTCTCGACTTCCGCAAGCCTTTGAAGTCATCGCCTAAGATCATGGAGATATACAATGAGTACCGCAAGACCGTACCGTTCATAGACAACGACGTGCTGATGTACCCGTATATCCAGCGTTCAATAGAGTTCCTGCGCAAATGAGGCTGTTTGTAAAGAACATCGGAACGCTTGCAGGTCTCAATCCTAATGGATTGATGAGGAGGAAAGGAGCCGAGATGTCGGAACTCCTTTCCATCCCAGACGCTTGGCTGTTTGTCACCGATGGGGTGTTCAAGGCATACGGCTCAATGAAGGAAGACCGTGACGCTGCGGCATCATTAGAGCGGCAGGCTGACACCGTTGTTGACGCTGAAGGTGGCTCCGTGCTTCCCTCTTTCTGTGACAGCCACACACACTTGGTGTTTGCAGGCAGCCGCGAGCAGGAGTTTGTGGATAAGATAAACGGACTAAGTTATGCCGAGATAGCACGGCGCGGAGGAGGAATACTTAACAGCGCAGACCGTCTTCACGAACTGTCGGAGGACGAACTGTTTGAGCAGTCCATGACCCGTGTGCGCGAGATAATAAGGAAAGGAACTGGTGCGGTTGAGATAAAGAGCGGTTACGGCCTCAGCACTGAGGACGAGCTAAAGATGCTCCGCGTGATACGCCGTATCAAGGAAGCCACTCCACTAAAGGTTATGAGCACTTTCCTCGGCGCACATGCTGTTGCAAGGGGTATGTCGCAGGCAGACTATGTGAACCTTGTCATAGACGAGATGATGCCTGCCGTGGCTGCCGAAGGCTTGGCGGACTTCGTCGATGTGTTCTGTGATGAGGGCTTCTTCACGTTCGAGGAGACATCGCGTATATTGGAGGCCGGCAGCCGTTATGGTATGCGTGGCAAGATTCACGGTGAGGAACTCGCGCCGTCAGGAGGTGTTGAGGTTGCCGTCAAGCATTCGGCTCTTTCCGTTGACCATCTCGAAAGCATGACTGACGAGGACATTGAGATGTTGCGCGGCACGGAAACCATGCCAACGGCATTGCCCGGAACGTCTTTCTTCCTCAACATGCCGTTTGCACCGGGTCGCAAGATGATTGGTGCCGGACTGGCTGTTGCCATTGCAAGCGACTACAATCCAGGTTCAACACCGTCCGGCGACATGAAATTCGCCGTGTCACTCGCATGTATCAAGATGCGCCTTCAGCCAGAGGAGGCCATCAATGCCGCGACAATAAACAGTGCGGCGGCAATGGGACTTAGTGACCGCTATGGGTCAATCGCCCCTGGCATGGCAGCCAATTTTTTCATCACGCAGCCGATCCCGTCAATTGCATTCATACCTTATGCATACACGACACCTGTCATTAGCCGGGTATTCTTGCAGGGCGTGGAAGTCTGCTGAGTTTGAAAATCAATCTGTATAGCCTGCTTTACAGGGCGATGCCTTTAAGCAGTGAGATGAAATTGCGGCGGTATGCCTCAACCATCGCGTTGAACAGTTCTTCAGAAGCGCATGCCGAGCGCATCATATCCGGTGTTATGGTCTCTGGTATGCCAGGCACTTCAATGCCGTTTATTGCAGCAATCCTCGGGTATGCAGCGTGATGGAACGCGTCTGCAATCTTTTCATAATGCTCAAGCATCACTCGCTTGAGCATTTTTGGCTCTATCATTTCCGGTGTCTTGCCAGTTTCCTTTGCCGTTATGCCCCATGTAAATTCATGGAAAAACTCGTTCACAACATTTGTTATTTCTTCTTCCCTGTTCATATTACCATTCTGTTTCCTGTCCATTGATTGTCTCACGCTGTTTATGTTACGCATCAGTCCCTCGTATTTCGCTCTTTTCACGGCACTCCCCTTGAAAAGTCTTCGGTAGTCTTCCTCACTGAGTGCCTGCCATTGCTCGCGCGTCATCTCCATCAGCTCTTCCTTGGGTTGCAGCAAAGGTTCCTCGGTTGGACTGGCATACTTGTTCCACGGACACGCTTGCTGGCAGCGGTCGCATCCATAAATGGTGTCGCCCATTGCGGCTGCCATGTCATCGGGGATGTCCCCACGGTTCTCTATCGTCTGGTAAGAAAGGCATTTTGACGAGAGGAATGTGCTTTGCATACTGTTTCCGGCGTTTATTGCCAATGCCCCGGTTGGGCAGGCATCAATGCACCTGCGGCATTTCCCGCACCGTGTTTCCATAGGCGAGTCATATTCAAGTTCCACTGGCACAAACATTTCGCCGAGGAAGAACATGCTGCCGGCACGCGGGACAATGAGTTGGTGGTTGCGCCCGATCCAGCCAATCCCTGCCTTCACTGCCCAGTAACGTTCCAATACCGGTGCGCTGTCAGAGAAAACCCTTATCTCTTTCCCCTCCTCGTTGGCGCGTTCCCCAAATATATTCGACGCCAACTCCCGCAGTTTGCCCTTCACTATGTCGTGATAGTCATGTCCCAGTGCATACGCGGCAATCTGGTATTCCCCTTTGGGCAATCGTTTTGCTGGGGCATAGTTCAGGGCGACAGACACGATACTGCGCGTGCCTGGAACGAGAAGCCGTGGGTCGAGTCGTTTCTCCAAGTGGTTCTCCATGTATGCCATAGTCGCATTTCCACCTATGCCGAGCCATGACGTGAACCTTTTTGCCTCGTCTTTATCCACCGCTTCTGCCCGTGATATGCCACACACGGAAAAGCCGAGACGCATGGCCTCGGCTTTTATCCTATTCGAAAGTCCGGAATTCATATCCTTGTTCCTTCAGCCATTTCAGTGCCTCGGGCAGTGCGTAGTGCAGTTTGCCTATACTTTTCAGCGAGTCGTGGAATGTTATTATCGACCCGTTGCGGGAATACCTTTTCACATTTTCGAGAACGTCCTCTGCCGTCACTTTCTTAGAGTAGTCGCGTGTAACAACGTCCCACATCACTATCCTGTAATACTTGCTCAGCCAATAGTAAGGGCTGTGGCGCATCCATCCGTGTGGTGGGCGGAACAAGTGTGCGTGTATGTACTCGTTTGCCTGATAGGTGTTTATGATGTACGTTGTCGTCCAGTGCTTGAAGCCACCGATATGGTTCATCGTGTGATTTCCTATCTGATGCCCCTCCTTCACAATCCTGTCATACAGTTCCGGGTATTTCCTGACATTGTCGCCCACCATGAAGAACGTCGCTTTAATACCAAACTGCTTCAACGTGTCGAGGATGAACGGTGTCGCCTCTGGTATGGGACCATCGTCGAATGTCAGATATACCGATTTCTCGTTAGGGTCCATTCTCCAAGTTGCATTGGGGTATAGCCACCGCAACCATTTGGCAGGTTGTTCTATAAACACGTTTGTATATTAACCGTTAATTTCCAATGTCAATATTTCGAACTTTGTAAGTTGGAAGTCATGAAGGAAGCATGTTCCTTTTGACTTCCAACTTCCTGTCCTTTTCAAAGACGCAACTACATTCCCGACCTCTTTCGGAATTGATCCCCGAGCGTTATTGTGCGTTTCTGAAGATTCATCTTGTAACTATCGCCGAAGGCATCCGCAATCTCGATACACTTGTTCATTATGTACAGATTGTTCATGCATTCGTTGGACGACTGCGAGAAGCGGATGTCGTTCAGCGACAAGTACCACCTTACATATTGCTCGGCATTCCTGAAAGTCTCGTCAAGCCATGGCTTGGCCTTCTTTATGTTGCCGGCGATAATGTATGCCTTGGCATATTCAAACCCGCCGCTGCTGTAGTTGATGGGCACGTTGTAAGGAGGGATTTCCTTTGCGCCACGGTCGAGCACTTCCAGTGCCTTGGCAGTCTTTCCCTCCACGATGAGATTGAGGGCAAGTTCACCAAACAGCCTGCGGTGGGTGTAGCACATGCGCATCACCGTCCAGTCGATGTAAATGCCTTTCTTGCTTATACCTCCGAACTTGAACCTCTTCATAAGGTTGTCATAAACACGCTTCGTGTCGAAATTCCTCACGCCCTCCTTGTTCGTCTTGAACGGTGTCACGCGGTTTGCAAGTCCTTCGCTGACGAAGTACTCACCGAGGTTAAGGTAGTTTTCCGTACCTACTGTGGTCGCGATATACAATGGGCGTGTCCAGTTGCACTGCATAAGCATCTCGAGAAGCATAATTTCAGACTTTGACAATCCACGTCGTCCTGCCAGCGAAATCACCATCTTGTCCGGTATGCTGTCCACCGGCATGAACATTCCGCTGCGTTTCACGGCTTCTTTGTCAACTTTCAAATACAGTGTGTCAGTGGGAATTATGTGCATGTCCGGGTCTGAGTTGTGCAGCCAGAACTTGAAGATGCTCGACACCTCGAACGGATCATCGCCGAGTTGTTTGCGTGCCGCATCCGGGTCTTGCCTGTAGAACTCCATTATCTGTTCTTTCCCGCTCGGGTCTATCGGGACCCAGTCGTTCGTGCCGCTCTCATAGTTTATCCTTGCCCACTTGATGGGGACGGCTGGCGAGTCGTATGCCGGACGTTTCATCTGGTCGATATACCAGTCGGTTTGCAGGTAACTGAAGTTGCAAACGCGTGCGTCTGTCCTTATTCCCTCCGTCTCCTGGTCATACCACAGCGGGAACGTGTCGTTGTCTCCGTTTGTGCATATTATCGGGTAGTTGTTGTCTTGCAGTGACATAAGGTAGTTCTGTCCGAAGTCACGGCATACATATCTGTCTGAACGGTCGTGGTCGTCCCAGTTCTGACATGCCATGAGTATTGGCACTCCGAGCGATGCCAGTGCAATGGCTGCTGCCGGCGCGATGCCCTTCACCTTTATCCTTCCGAGTAGGTCGATTATCGCTGCCACGCCCATTCCGCACCATATTGCGAAGGCGTAGAACGATCCTGCGTAAGCATAGTCCCGCTCGCGAGGCTGCACGGGAGTCTGGTTGAGGTATATGACTATTGCAAGGCCAGTCATGAAGAATAGGAAGAACACCACCCAGAACTGGCGTATGCCTATCGGTTCAATCTCTTCCTTGGTCTTCCCGTCAACTGTCACTTTACGCTTGCGCTGGTAGAAAGCCTGCCAGAACAGGCCAATCAGACCGAGCAACAGCGGCAGACCGTAGTAAACGTTGTGACCCTTGTTTGCCTTCAGTTCGTCCGGCAGCATGTCCTGATCTCCAAGCCTTGCATTGTCGATGAACTTTATGCCTGTTATCCAGTTGCCATATTCTGCCTCGCCGTTCCCAGGCATGTCGTTCTGCCGGCCAACGAAATTCCACATGAAGTATCGCCAATACATGAAGTTGCATTGGTACGATAGGAAGAACCACAAGTTCTCAGCCTGCGTGGGCATCTTTATGTTGTCACCGAATTGTCCTGCGACCGTCCTGCCATTTATGCCTCCCATCCAACTCTCGTATGACTCGGCGTGCCCTGCATCATACATTCGCGGGAACAGCATGTTCTGCTCGAACACATAGTTTATCTTGTGGTCAACGACGAAATAAGAGTCCTTCTCGTCTGCCGATGCTTTCTCTTTCCTTTGGTATATTGGCGCGCCGACATTCTGCACGGGATATCCTTTGTCGTCGCGCTTCACCTCAGACGTGTATGCCTGCCCGTAGAGCAGCGGACGGTAGCCGTACTGGTCGCGGCTGAGGTATGAGCCCAGCGTGAAGATGTCTTCCGGCGAGTTCTGGTCCATTGGTGGATTTGCGGCCGAGCGTATCACTATCAGCGCGTATGAGCTGTATCCTATCATCAGCATCAGCATGCACAGCAGTGTGGTGTTCTTGAAGCGTGTCGTGACGACATTCTTCCCATTGCGCTTGTAGAACAGCACGAAGGCAAGACAGACCAGGACAATCACTCCTATGAAGAAGGCTCCCCAGCCATATCCGTAGAACGGGATGCCGAGCATACCGACAGATGCGAGATAGGCAATGTTCTGGCGTTTGGTGCTTTTGTCTGAGAAAGTCTCCCATATCGCCCATATCACCACGCCGACAAGCAGCAGAAGGTAGACTATCGTGCCCGAGTTGAACGGCATGTGCAGCGTGTTAACGAAGAATAGCTCGAACCAGCCGCCAACGGTGATAATTCCCGGCACGACACCATAGAGTATAGCCGCGACGATTACGAATGAAATTCCTAACGCGGCAAGCGAGCCTTTCAGGTTGGCATCGGGGAAACGGCGGTAGTAATATACCAAGACTATTGCCGGGACACACAGCAGGTTGAGGAGGTGGACACCCACCGACAGCCCTGTTATGTATGTAATGAGTACGAGCCAGCGGTCAGAATGTGGCTCGTCGGCATGGTCTTCCCATTTCAGTATTAGCCAGAACACAACTGCCGTGAGTGCAGAGGAGTAGGCATAGACCTCACCCTCAACGGCGGAGAACCAGAACGTGTCGCTGAAAGTATATATCAGTGCTCCCACGATTCCGCTTGCCTCGATGCTTATCATCTGCGCGATGGTCATCTCGCCGATGTCCCGCACAAGCAGTTTCCTCACCAAGTGCGTTATGCTCCAGAACAGGAACAGGATGCACGTTGCCGACAGCAGCGCGCTCATGTTGTTCACCATGCGCGCCACCTGTGTCACGTAGCTTGTGAACTGTGAGAAAAGGTTTGCCGTAAGCATGAAGAACGGCGCTCCAGGCGGGTGTCCGACTTCAAGTTTATATCCGGTCGTGATAAACTCGGGACAGTCCCAGAAACTGGCTGTCGGCTCAATGGTCATGCAATAAGTGACTGCGGCGACGGCAAACACCAGCCACCCGGCCACGTTATCTACCAATCTAAATTTTTTCATTGACTCGTGATTGTTATTATTTATCCGATTGATTTGCAAAGATACAACAAATAATATACAGTTAGGTGTTAACCTGTGCTGTTTTTTGTTTTTTTAAGTTATTGTGTGGGATAGGTTATGGCACATTTCCTGGTGTTGGTAAGCGGCATTATGGGTTGTTGTGAATATCAATTCAATTTGTGTCTTTCAGAACACCAAACACGGCGTGTTTACTGACCAAACACGGCGTATTTACTGACCAAACACGGCGTATTTACCGACCAAACACGGCGTATTTACTTTATTGCCTGTGTCGTATGGCATGCCTGCCCGGTGTCTGGCAAGCATCATGTGATGTGCTGGCAGCCCATCAGGCGTATGAGCAAAATAAAAATGTTGTGAGTTGTGCGCTGTGTTATCTGAAACTGTCAGTGAGCAACTTTATTTCTATCTGCGGGCTGATGCGCTCATACAATATATTATATACGGCATCGAGTATAGGCATGTTGACGTGCATGTGACGGTTGATTTCCTTCATGCACTTTGTCCCGAAATAGCCCTCGGCAATCATTTCCATTTCTATCTGGGCCGACTTCACGCTGTAGCCCTTGCCGATCATCGTTCCGAACGTGCGGTTGCGTGAGAAATTTGAATATCCCGTTACAAGCAGGTCGCCCATATACACGGAGTCTATGATGGCTCTTTCTATTGGGTTTACAGCCGTGACAAAGCGGTTCATCTCCTGCACGGCGTTTGACATAAGCACCGACTGGAAGTTGTCGCCATATTTCAGTCCGCTGCAAATACCTGCTGCGATGGCATACACATTCTTCAGTACAGACGCATACTCAATTCCTATAACGTCTGTCGATGTCTTTGTCTTTATGTAGTCGCTTGCTATGAGTTCTGCAAATGCCTTTGCCTTTTCCGTGTTAACGCAGCCGATTGTAAGGTATGATAGACGTTCCAGTGCCACCTCCTCCGCGTGCGACGGTCCGCCTATACATGCGAGATTTTCATGCGGCACGTCATAAACGTTGTGGAAATATTCCGAGCAGACGAGGTTCTCGTCGGGTACGATACCTTTTATCGCCGTGATTACGAATTTGTCCTTTATCCTTGTTTTCAGTTTCCTGAGGTGATTTTTCAAGTACGGCGACGGCGTTACGAAAATCAGGGTGTCATAATTTTCCACGATATAGTTTATGTCGCTCGAGAAATCTATTTCGTTTATGTCAAATCGCAGGCTCACGAGATAGGCAGGGTTATGACCAAGTCTGCGGAAGTCCTCAATGCGGTCGTCCCGTCTCATATACCATCCTATGTGATGTGTTTTCACGACAACAATCTTTGCTATTGCCGTTGCCCAGCTTCCACCGCCAATTATTGCAATTCTCCCACAGTCAAACATAGTGTAATGATTTATTGTTCAAGGATTTAAGGTTTGGCGCAGGCAATTCACGGTTCGCGTTGCAAGCGTTGGAATGGTGTGCCGTGCATTGCCTGTCGCCGATTTTCATTTGTTGATTTTGTCAATCCACTGTTGTATGTCATCCACAGACGGTTTCTTCATGTCGAGTTTGTATCTCTTCACTATGTCGCCAATCTTTTGTTGCAGGCCCTGCGCCTTTTCGTCCTTTATATTCGTTACGAGGTTGAACCCAGCCTTTCGCAGCACTGGCACCCATTCCGGGGCAACTCCTATCTTGCCCCATTCCGCCTCATTGTCCTGTGGTATTTTCTTCTCCGGCTTCATCTGCGGGAAGAAGAGGACTTCCTGTATGAAAGTCTTGCCGGTCATCAGCATCACGAGTCTGTCTATGCCAATGCCAATGCCTGAGGTGGGCGGCATTCCATATTGCAATGCCCTGAGGAAATCCTTGTCTATTACCATTGCCTCATCGTCTCCCTTGTCCGCAAGTCTCATTTGCTCAATGAAGCGTTCTTCCTGATCAATAGGGTCGTTGAGTTCAGAATAAGCGTTCGCAAGCTCTTTCCCGTTGACCATGAGTTCAAACCGCTCCGTCAGCCCGGGCTTTGACCGGTGCATCTTTGTCAGCGGTGACATCTCCACCGGATAGTCTGTTATGAATGTCGGCTGAATGTATGTTCCTTCGCAGAATTCCCCGAACAGTTCGTCGATGAGTTTGCCCTTTCCCATTGATTCGTCAACTTCCATGCCTTTCTCCTTGCAGAAGGCGCGGATTTCCTCCTCGTTCTTTCCCTCTACGTCGAACCCGGTTTTCTCTTTTATGGCATCGAGTATCGGCAGTCGCCGGTATGGGGCCTTGAATGAAATGACCTTGCCGTCTATCTCGCGCTCCGGCTTGCCGTTCACGGCGATGCAGATTCTCTCGAGCAGTTTCTCGGTGAACGACATCATCCAGTTGTAGTCCTTATACTGCACATACAGTTCCATGCACGTGAACTCCGGGTTGTGGTTACGGTCCATGCCCTCGTTGCGGAAGTTCTTGCCTATTTCATAGACACCCTCGAATCCTCCGACGATAAGTCGTTTCAGGTACAGTTCCGTTGCAATACGCATGAACATGTCCTGGTTCAGCGCATTGAAATGCGTTACGAACGGGCGCGCCGATGCTCCTCCGGCAATCATCTGCAGTGTGGGGGTCTCCACTTCCGTGTATCCGTTATCGTCGAGTATGTGCCTCATCGTTCGCAGCACCGTCGCCCTTTGCAGGAACGTGTCCTTAACACCATCGTTCACAATGAGGTCAACATACCGCTGCCTGTAGCGCAGTTCCGGGTCATCGAACTTGTCGTATGCCACCCCGTCCTTGTATTTCACTATTGGCAGGGGTTTCAGGCTCTTGCTGAGGAGCGTCAGTTCCTTTGCATGTACGGATATTTCCCCCATCTGTGTCCTGAACACGAAGCCCCTGACGCCTATGAAATCCCCTATGTCGAGAAGTTTCTTGAACACTTTGTTGTACAAGTCCTTGTTTTCGCCGGGGCATATGTCGTCACGCGTGATGTAAATCTGTATTCTTCCCTTTGAGTCCTGCAACTCTGCAAAGGAGGCTTTCCCCATGACGCGCACACTCATAATACGTCCTGCGATGCAAACCTCCCGTTGCTCTTCTTTTTCGCTGAATTCCTTCTTTATGTCTGTGCTGAAGGCGTTGGTGGAGTATTCTGCCGCAGGATATGGGTTGATGCCCATTTCTCTCAATTCCTTTAGGCTCTGCCGCCTTCCTATTTCCTGTTCGCTTAGTTCCAAGGCATTCATGTGATACAACTTTCTGTTTAATGTATTATTTTATATATGTGTTTCCTTTACAGGAATTTCTGCAAAGGTAGCAATAAATTCTGATATACTGTGTTTTTTAAGTATTTTTTATTTGGCCTGCCCACGCTGTGCGCCTGAACTCGGCACAGGTGATAGCGGTGGCTATGGCAACGTTAAGCGAGTCGGCTGTCTCACGCCCTTCAGGGTAGTTGGGTATCAGTATCCTGTTTGTCACCATGTTGGCCACTTCATCCGATATGCCTTTCCCCTCATTGCCCATCACTATCACGCCCTCCTTTGGCAATTTGCTGACGTATATGTTCTCGCCGTCGAGGAACGTGCCGTAGATATTAATTCCGTTTCCTATCCCGGCAAGTGCTGTTGCAAGGTTGGTGTATATCACTTTTACCCTTGCAATGCTGCCCATGGTGGCCTGAACCACTTTCGGGTTATACACATCGGCCGTTTCGTTGCTGCAAAGTATTGTCTCGATGCCGAACCAGTCAGCAATTCTTATTATTGTCCCGAGGTTTCCCGGATCCTGAACGGAGTCGAGCGCGAGTGTCAGCCTGCCTTTAAGCAGGTCTGTGTAATTGCTTGGCTCATTGGTGTCTGGTATTGGAAAAACAGCCAGCACGTGTTGGGGATGTTTCAAGAAACTAAATTGTGACAGTTCGTGTTCTGTAACCGTCTGAACATAGTCTGCCTCACTCAAGGAATTATTTCCGCCGATCCACTCTTTTGTGGCAAACAATTTCATTGGTTTTGTCACCTTCATCAAATCCCCCACGACTTTCGGGCCTTCTGCCACGAATGCTCTTTCCCTTGTCCTGAATTTCTTCATTTCAAGAGAGTGAATGAATTTTACTATGTTCTTGCTTAACATTTTTCTCGTTTTCATAAGGGGGGAATAGATTTCCCCATTTCCGTTTCCTTCTTTATCCAGCCGAGGCGGTGCGTCCTTCCCTTCCTTCCGAGTGAGTGGACGGAGTAAAAGCCATAGGGCAGGGTGGATATGTCTATGTCGTCACCACAATATATGCGTGTGGCAACGGGCGTGCCTGCAAGCGATTTGAATATGACAAACTCTGCATCGAGCGTGTTCGGGCGTGGTGGCAGCCTCATTGTTTTCCCGTCATTTTCAATGAGACATGTTGGCATGTCGCTTTTCTTGCCTGCGCCAGTCCTTGCAGGCTCGCTCTCGTTCCCGAACCGGTCTATTGCGCACACGGCATAATTGAGCGGTACTTTCGTGTCTATTGTCAGTGACGTGCCTCTTACCAACTGCGCGATGAGGTTTCTTGGGTCGTTTACATCAACGTTTTCTCCGCGCGATGCGTAAATGTTGTATGACACGTCTGGACTTTCGTTTCTGCTTCTTGCGGCATTCCATGTCAGCAACTGCCTGCCTGTTTCATATTTTACGGCAAGTCCCGATGGTGAGGTCGGTGGTGTCTTGTTAAGCCACGACATTGCAGGAACAACCGCAAGGAAACGGTCGAACTCGTTGACAGTGAAGTCGTATAGTCCTTTTGTGTTCTCTGTGAAGAACTTGCTTCTGAAATAAGTATGTCCGAGTCCTATCTGCCGCAGGTAATTCATTTGCCTCTGAACGTCTGCCAAGTTCCATCGCCCTTCAGACGGGTGCATGAAGTATATGCCGAGGCCCGGCGCAATGATTCTACCGTTCGCGTTCTCCTGCCAGTCGAGTGCGAAGGGATAGAAGTTGTCTCCACGGAAATAAATCATGGGAAATTCCGCGTCCATCAGTCCCTCTTTCAGCCATTGCTGCGCATCCTGCGCCACGGCTGTTCGCGCGTTCCATCCCCTGCTGCTGAACCTTGTAAGGTCATCATGCTTGCCCACGGGTGAGCAACTTAGCATGACCCACGGCTTTTCCTGTTTTATAGTCTGGTTTACCGCCCTTACGATACGAGTTATGTTCTCACGGCATCTCGCTCTGTTTGCCGGCATCTTCCAGGCATCAGGGTATCTTATGTAGTCGAGGTGTATTCCGTCAACATCATATTTCCTCACTATCTCGGCGCAGATAGCGGCAATATATGCTGCAGTGCCAGTGTTTTCTGGGTCTATGTATCCGTCCTTGCCTATCCTTCGCAGCAGTTCCGGATGTTTCTCCCGCATCCTTTTTGCTGCGTATGAGTTCCACGGACCTATAGGCAATGTTACTACCCACGAATGGATTTGCATTCCCCTTGCGTGACATTGCTCGATGGCGAATTGCAGAGGGTCGTATCCCGGATATTTGCCTGGAGTGCCTGTAAGGTTTTTATCCCATGGCTCTATGTCGCTCTGGTATATCGTGGATGCCCTTACCCTCGACTGCATCAGCACGAGGTTTACGCCGGCTCTCTGCAGTTTGTCAAGGATGTCCGTCAGTTCATTCTGCTGCCTCTTTATGTTTTCAGGAGAGTTGGCTTTGACCATCGGCCAGTCAAGGCTTTCCACCGTGGCAAGCCACACCGCCCTGACCTCCCTTTTCGGTGTCCCGCCGTAGTTTATGTTCATCTTGTTCTGCGCGCCTGCCGTCAATGAAAGCATCAAAGCCATGCACAGAATTGTAATCTTCGTTTTCATAATCGTTTGCAAAGTTAGCGATATTTCCGGCAATCCTTTGCATGTTTGATAAAAAATAGTATCTTTGCACTCAGTTTTTAATAAATAAAGGAGTTGTAAACACACAATGATTACTTTTGTTACAAGCCTTGTAATACTCATTTTGGGGTATTTCATATATGGTAAGTTGGTCGAGAGGGTTTTCTCTCCTGATGACAGGAATACTCCTGCCGTGAAAATAAACGACGGCGTGGATTTCGTCGCTCTTCCAACATGGAAGGTGTTTATGATTCAATTCCTCAACATCGCCGGAACTGGCCCGGTGTTCGGCGCAATAATGGGAATGTGGTTCGGCACATCGGCATATCTGTGGATTGTGCTGGGATGCATCTTTGCCGGAGCCACGCACGATTATTTTTCGGGAATGCTATCTATGCGTAACAATGGCTGCGGTCTGCCAGGGCTTGTTGGCATATTCCTTGGCAACAATGTCAAGAAGGTGATGCTTGTCTTCAGTGTTTTCCTGCTTATAATGGTTGGCGTGGTCTTTGTATACAGCCCTGCCATAATCCTTGGTGACATCTGGGCTGGCAAACTTGTGTGGATTCTCATAATCTTTGTCTATTATGTCATTGCGACGCTTCTTCCGATTGACAAGATTATAGGCAGGATATACCCTTTGTTCGCATTCTCACTCATTTTCATGGCAACCGCACTCATGGTGGTACTGTTTGTCAAGAACCCGCAGTTGCCTGAGATATGGGACGGCGTGGGAAATCTCGGCGCGGATAAATTCGGAATGAAAGGCACGATATTCCCGGCACTGTTCATAACCATAGCCTGTGGCGCGATAAGCGGTTTCCACGGCACACAAAGTCCACTGATGGCCCGTTGCGTCAAGAATGAGAAGATGGGCCGGCCGGTGTTTTACGGAGCGATGATAACAGAGGGCATCGTGGCTCTGATATGGGCGACTGTTTCCTCCTATTTCTTTTTCTACGATGGCTGGAAGGACGTTGCCCCGGCAGACCTGGTGATGCAATATGAGCAAAGTGGAAAGACCCTAATACAGTTCTTCGACGCACCCACTGTTGTAAAACTCGTGTGCAACGGATGGCTCGGTGTGTTCGGTGGAATACTTGCCCTGCTCGGTGTGGTTGCCGCGCCGATAACAAGTGGTGACACGGCATTCCGTAGCGCGCGTCTGATAATTGCTGAGTTCATTCATCTGGAACAGCGGTCAATGACAAAACGCCTTATTGTTGCAGTGCCTTTGTTCGCGGCATCGATAGCGTTCCTCTTTTGGCAGGTAAATAATCCGGACGGGTTCAACACTATATGGCAATATTTCGGTTGGAGCAACCAGACATTGTCTGTTTTCACGTTGTGGGCGATCACGGTATATCTTGTCCGTGAGAAGAAACCATACATGATTACCCTTATCCCCGCAGTGTTTATGACTATTGTTTGCACGACCTTTATCATCGTTTCCAATAATGGCTTTGGCATGTCGATGCAATATGGCTATGGCTCTGCAGGCGCTATACTGATAATATCGTTCGCGTGGTTCTTTTATTGGAAAAACATTAGGGCGAATGCGAATAAACCTGAATTGAAAAAATGAATAAAAAATTGATGGTATGAAGAAAATAACAATGTTCATCATTGCTTTGGTTGTTTCGTTGTCAGCCAATGCACAGTTTGAAAAAGGCAAGATTTATCTCGGCGCTTCACTGACGGGACTCGACATGAGCTACAGTGGCCTGGACAAATTCCATTTCGGCCTGGAAGCGCAGGGAGGGTATTTAATCATGGACAATGTCATGCTGAAGGCGAGTGCTGCTGTGGATTATACAGGCAGGGATGACGCGCCGACGGATTTCACTATTGGCGCAGGAGGGCGATACTATATAATCCAGAACGGCCTGTATCTTGGCGCCAATGTGAAACTGCTTCATGCCAATCACAATTATAACGACATCATGCCGGGAATAGAAGTGGGGTATGCCTTCTTCGTGAGCCGCACCGTTACAATAGAGCCGTCATTGTATTATGACCAGTCGTTCCGCCGGCACTCGGATTACAGCAAATTCGGAGCGCGTCTCGGCATAGGCGTTTATTTGTTCAAGGATTAAAAAGTCAACGACAAAATTCACTGGCATGTTATCGGTAGAGGAATTGGAAGACAGGCTGATTGACTTGTCGTTCTCGGAGGATATTGGCGACGGGGACCACACCACGCTGTGCTGCATCCCTGAAGATGCCACCGGCAGCAGCAAACTCCTGATAAAGGAAGACGGAATACTTGCAGGAATCGAAGTCGCAAAGAAGGTGTTCGCGCGCTTCGATCCCACCATGAAGGTGGAAGTGCTTATGCACGATGGCTCGAGGGTGAAAAAAGGTGATGTGGCTATGATTGTAAGCGGCAAGACGCGCTCGCTGCTCCAGACGGAGCGGTTGATGCTCAACATAATGCAGAGAATGAGCGGCATCGCCACAATGACAAATGTCTATGTGGAAAAACTCAAGGGCACAAAGACCCGGGTGCTTGACACCCGCAAGACAACGCCGGGTATGAGGATGCTTGAGAAGCAGGCTGTAAAGATTGGCGGGGGTGTCAACCACCGCATCGGACTTTTTGACATGATACTCCTGAAGGACAACCATATCGATTTTTCCGGCGGAATAAGCAATGCAATAAACCGCTGTCACGAATATCTTGAAAAAAAAGGACTGAAACTGAAGATAGAGATAGAGGTGCGCTCGTTCGACGAGTTGCAACAAGTGATGGAGCATGGAGGTGTTGACAGGATAATGCTGGACAACTTCAGTGTTGCAGACACGAAGAAAGCAGTATGTGTTATCGGAGGCAAGTATGAAACGGAGTCGAGCGGCGGTATAACATTGGAAACCATACGCGACTATGCGGATTGTGGTGTGGATTTCGTGTCGGTAGGCGCGTTGACACATTCCGTGAAAGGCCTCGACATGAGTTTCAAGGCATGTTGACATCTTTGTTGCTGAGTGCTGTGCTGACATTCTCTCAGCCTGTCCATCACGGCATCATTCTGGCAGGAAACTTCGGCGAGCCACGTCCCAACCATTTCCATGCGGGATGCGACATAAAGACTGGACAAGTGGAGGGTAAACCCATTTTCTCGATAGCAGATGGGTATGTCTGCCGTGTCACGGTGGGAAAGGGTGGCTTCGGCAATGCCGTTTACGTCAGGCACCCGAATGGTTATACAAGCATGTATTGCCATTTGCAGCGCTTCACGCCGCAGATAGCGGCAATGGTAAGGAAATGGCAATATGCACACCAGCAATATGTTGCGGACGTGGTGTTGCGTCCTACGGATTTTCCCGTGGCAGAAGGGCAGCTGATTGCCGTAAGCGGTAATTCCGGGGCGAGTGCGGCGCCGCATCTTCACCTTGAGGTTCACGAAACCAGCACTTGGGACGCGCTCGACCCACTCGATTTCATCGGGAAGTATGTCATTGACAAAACCGCACCCACCGTTGATGCCATGATGGCAATGCCGGTTGCTGGGGAGGGCGTGTTCTGCGGCAGCAGCCGGCAGCAGAGGCACGGGATGTCCGGCAATATGCCTGAAATGACCGCATGGGGCAGGGTGGGCTTCGCATTTCATGCAGAGGACCGCATGGAAGGCAGTTGGAACCGTCTCGGCATAAGATACTCGGCACTTGTTGTCGATGGTCACACCGTGTTCAAGAGTAATGTGAACCGTATTCCGGTTAATACACACAGGATGGTAAATTCATGGGGCGACTTTGATTATTACATGGAAAACCGTATGTGGTTTATGAAGTCTTTCCTTGACAAAGGCGTTAATCTGCCTGCGGTATTTGTTGACGGCAACAGGGGTATTGTTAATTTCAACGAGGAGCGTCCTTATAAACTTACATATATCGTGTGCGACTACTTCGGTAACAAGAAGGAATATAATTTTGTTGTTAACGGCAAGCGGCAGGCCATAGAGCCTAAAAGCATTCCTGAGGGGACTTTCTTTTCTTGTAGCGCAGTTAACACACTGAAACGTCCCGATGTAATGTTAAGACTGAAAAAAAGGCTGTTGGCAAGAGACATATATGTAAATCCGCGAGAGACGGCAAGCCATTACGGGATTTCTGCCGCATATACTTTCAGTGACAGGCTCACGCCAATTCTTGACTGGGGCGAAATATGGCTGAGGGTATTGGCGGATGATGTCAGGAATACAGATAAGTACTACATTGTTTGCCATGACATATACGACCGATACATGGGAGGAAAATATTACAATGGATGGGTTAAGGGACGCTTGCGTGACCTCGGGCTAAGTTATGAGGTCGTTTATGATGACACGCCACCAGAGGTGAGCTTGATATCGGGCAAAAACGGGAATCTGGTTGTGAACGTTGCGGACGGTAAAAGTGGAGTGGCATCTTTCAAGGCATATATTGACGGTGAGTTCGTCTTGTTTGAAGATGTTCCGAAATCAACAAACAAGAGGTGTCGTCTTTGTGATACTCCTGCAAAGCGCAAAGGTTCGGAGAGGACGCTAACGGTGTGTGCCGCAGACAACTGCAAGAATACAATAAAACGTGAATGGAAAGTGGTTTACTAACACTGCTTTTTAACTTAATTCAAACAGCGCATGTAATTGTTTAATAATATATTAATTCTAATGTTATGAAGAAAACATTTTTCTTAATGGCTGCTCTTTGCAGCGCAAGCATATCAATGGCTTGCACTAATTTCATTGTTGGCAAGGGGGCAAGTGCCGACGGCTCGGTCATCTGCACTTACAATGCCGACGACTATGGCATGTTCCAGGGACTGTGCCATTTCCCCGCAGCAAAACACGCGAAGGGAGAGATGCGCAAGATTTATGACTGGGACGAAAACGTTTATCATGGGGAAATTCCCGAGGCAGCCGAGACTTATAATGTGATAGGTAATATCAATGAATGGCAGGTTACGATTTGCGAAACGACATTCGGTGGACGCGAGGAACTTGTAAATCATTCCGGGATACTTGACTATGGTTCTCTGATCTACATCGCACTCCAGCGCAGCAAGTCTGCACGCGAGGCAATAAAGGTCATGACATCGCTCGTTGACGAGTATGGCTACAACTCGAGCGGAGAGTCTTTCTCAATATGCGATGCCAACGAGGCATGGATAATGGAAATGATAGGCAAGGGACCGGACAAGAAGGGAGCGGTGTGGGTTGCCGTGCGCATACCTGACAATGCCATCAGCGCACATGCCAACCAAAGCAGGATTACTACATTCGACCAAAAGGACAAGAAGAATGTCATGTATTCTAAGGACGTCATAAAGTTTGCACGCGAAAAAGGTTTTTTCTCAGGCAAGGACGCGGATTTCTCGTTCAATGCCGCATACGCAGCACCTGATTTCGGAGGAAGGAGATATTGTGAGGCGCGCGTATGGAGTTTCTTCAACCACTTTGCAGACATGACGCCATATCTTGATTACGCAATGGGCAAAGTTCCAAACGCAGAGCCTATGCCGCTGTGGATAATACCGAACCGCAAGGTCAGCGTGCAGGACATTGAGGCTTGTATGCGCGACCACTACGAAGGAACTCCGTTCGCTCTCGACAACGACATGGGTGGTGGTATATGGGATATGCCTTACCGTCCGACTCCCCTGTCGTTCGAGGTTGACGGAAATAAATATTTCAATGAGCGTCCCGTGAGCACACAGCAGACTGGCTTCACTCTCGTCAGCCAGATGCGGTCATGGCTTCCACGCGAAATAGGCGGTTGCATGTGGTGGGGAAATGACGACGGTAACATGGTGGCATACACGCCTATATATTGCTGCAACACTGTTCAGCCGGATTGTTACAACACCCCAGGCGCTGATGCCGTGACATTCTCAATGGACAACGCTTTCTGGGTTTGCAACTGGGTCAGCAACATGGTTTATCCACGTTATTCGCAGATGTTCCCGTCGCTTAAGGCTGTGCGTGACTCACTCGAAAATCAGTATTTCACAAATCAGAAGAAGGTTGAAGAACATGCCCTGCAACTACACGGACAGAATCCTGAGTTATCAAGGAAATATCTTAATGACTATAGCAACGAGACTGCTCAGCAGATGCTTGAACGATGGAAGCAGCTTGCCACTTATCTCATTGTAAAATATAACGACATGGCTGTAAAGCCAGAAGTTAATGGAAAGTTCGAGCTTACGCCGGAGGGGCTTGGAGCAAGGGTTAAGCGTCCAGGATTTCCGGAGAAGTATGCAAGAAAACTTATCAAGGAAACCGGGGATAAGTTTGCCCAACCATAAATTATGAAATATGAAGTCTGTTGGTGCGGCAATAATCTTCACAGCGATAATGTTCGCCTCCTGTTCGGTAAGCCCGTCAGGAGGCGGACTGCCGCCTTGGGGGGATTCGCCATCCGACAGCGCAGCATTGACATTGGGTGACATTATTACAAATGGCGAGATAATAGCAGCCACACTTTCAGGTCCTGACACGTATTATGAATACCGTGGGGAAAGGCTCGGACTGAATTACTTGCTTTGCAACAATTTTGCTGCCGACCTTGGGGTGACGCTACGTGTCCAGGTATGCCGCGACTCTGCCGAACTGAAGAGGATGTTGAAAGACGGTGAGGCAGACATCATCATAACTCCAATGCAGAAAGTCGATGATGAAGAGCTCCGTTTCTGTGGAGTTGAGGAGGAGGGCGGAAGCCGTCAATGGGTCGTCTCTTCACAAAGCGAGGAACTGGCAGGCGAAATAAACAAATGGTATGCCTCAAGGGGAAAGAGGCTAATGGCAGAAGGTGTCGCTGCGCTTGGAAGCAACACTAACCTTATATCTCCATTCGGTACATGGGGAGGGAATGCGCCAAATGGTTCGGGTGGATATGCTTACAAAAGAGGTCACTTTGGCGATGGCATTGTTGGAATACACCCGTCTGGAAGGATCAAGATACCGCCCGTGCCACATGGAGCATTGTCACCTTGGGACGACTTGTTCAGGAAATACGCTCCCGTGGCACGCTGCGACTGGGAACTGCTTGCCGCACAATGTTGTCAGGAGTCTGCTTTCAATCCTGAGGCTTATTCGTGGGCTGGTGCTTGTGGACTGATGCAGGTAATGCCACAGACGGCTCTTTCGTTCGGCGTTACGCCAGCCAGGATATTCGACCCCGAGACAAATGTGCATACAGCGGCAAGGCTGATTTCTCAACTGTCTTCCTTGTATTCCGACATCAATCCTTTTGAGGAAAGGCTTCATTTCATTCTTGCCGCCTATAATTGCGGAGCCGGACACGTTTCGGATGCCCGTGCCTTGGCGCGGAGGGACGGAGCAAGTGGCGAGCGATGGCGCGATGTTGAACGATATTTGTCGTCGCTGAGTGACCCAGTATATTATAATGATCCTTTGGTGCGTCACGGATATGTGAGAAGCAGCGAGACGACAGATTATGTCCGTTCCGTCATGGCACGGTATCACGCCTATAAGGGGAGACGGCGCAGGTAGGTCTGCATCACAACAGTTCCACGTTGTCAATCTCCTGCTCCACGTCACAATAGTGGCATCTCAACATCCCGTTGGTCTTGTCAACGACATGGAATACAGTCTGCATAGGCTCGTTGTTGGTGACGCATTTCGGGTTCTTGCATTTCACAATGCCGCGAAGTTCATCGGGGATTTCAACGGTCTTCTTCTCCACCACCTCATAGTCCTTTATGATGTTAAGTACCACGTTGGGGGCAACGACAGACAGTCTTGAGATTTCCTCATCGGTGAAGAATTTGTTTTCCACCTTTATAATTCCCTTCATGCCAACCTTTTTTGAGGCATAGTTGTTTCCTATTGTGACGATGCTCTTCAGATCCATCAATTCCAAAAGACTCGCAACCTGGAATGTCTTTTCTGCGGGTATGTGGTCGATAACAGTGCCGTTTTCTATTGCGGCAACCAGTCTTTCCTTCTTGTTCATAATCATAACGTTTAATTGTTGATTATCGTCTTGTCATTCTTTACCTCATCGAGGGTTATCCCTAAAACATCACATATAATCGCCTCGCGTGCATAAAGTCCGTTGCGGGCCTGTTGTATGTAGTAAGCGTATGGGGTGTCATCCACATCGTATGCTATTTCGTTTACGCGGGGCAGAGGGTGCAGTATTTTCAGGTTAGGCTTGGCATATTCAAGCATGTCGGCTTTTAGTATGTACACGTTCTTCACCCTTTCATACTCCATCAAGTCGCTGAACCTTTCCTTCTGCACTCTTGTCATGTATATCAGGTCGGCCTCGGCTATTGTCTTTTCGTCGAAGTCCGGGTGCTCAACATATTTTATTCCGTTTTCCTTGCAGTATAGTTTGTATTCGTTTGGCATGGCGAGTTCTTCGGGTGCTATGAAATGGAACGTTGGATTGAAGTGGCGCATTGCCATTATAAGAGAATGTACGGTGCGGCCGTATTTCAAGTCCCCAACGAGGAATATGTTAAGGCCGTCGAGGGTGCCCTGTGTCTGGTAAATGGTATATAGATCAAGCATGCACTGCGAGGGATGCTGGTGCGCACCGTCCCCGGCGTTGACAATGGGGACAGGTGCAATCTCGCTTGCATATCGTGCAGCACCTTCTATGTAATGCCGCATCACTATTACGTCTGCGTAGTTGCTCACCATGAGAATGGTGTCTTTCAGTGATTCACCTTTCATACCACTCGTCACTTTAGGGTCAGCAAAGCCGATCACTCTCGCGCCGAGCCTGTTTGCGGCGGTCTCAAAACTCAGGCGAGTCCTCGTGGAAGGCTCAAAGAAAAGTGTGGCGACAACCTTACCCTTAAGCAACTCACGGTTAGGGTACTTCTCGAATTGCTGTGCCATCTCGATAAGATACATTATCTTTTCCTTGGACAGGTCGGCAATGGTTACAAAGTTGTTTTTTTTCATAGCACAGAATGTTGTTTAATGAATTTTGTGCGAAGTTACGCATAATTTTTTATTTCTTGATGATAAATTCAAAGAAAAGTCGTATTTTTGCGTTCGATAACAGAACAACAACTCTGATGAGAAAGAAATTCGTAATATCTCTGTGGTTCATATTGCTTTCAACGATTGGTTGCGTCGTGCTTGGCTTCTTCGCAATTTGGTTCGGTTTTATAGGATATATGCCGGATATGGAAGACCTGCAAAATCCAATCAGCAGATATGCTTCGCAGATATATTCGGACGATGGGAAAATAATCGGTACATGGAACATTAACCGCGAAAACCGTATAATGGTTGAATACAGCGATTTGTCGCCAGACCTTGTCCATGCTTTGGTCTCCACAGAGGATGAACGCTACTACGAACATTCTGGCATTGACTTCATCGCTTTGGGGCGAGCCATAATAAAGCGCGGGCTGATGGGGCAGACAAGTGCAGGCGGAGGATCCACAATAACCCAGCAGCTGGCCAAGCAGTTATACAGTGAGGCAGCACACAGTTCCGTGGAGAGGCTGATACAGAAGCCGATAGAATGGGTAATCGCCGTGAAACTCGAACGGAATTTCACCAAGGAGGAGATAATCGCAATGTATCTCAATTATTTCGATTTCCTGCACAGTGCTGTGGGGATAAAGCGGGCATCAAACACCTATTTCAACAAAGAGCCGAACAAACTGACACTTGCAGAGTCGGCAACACTTATAGGACTTTGCAAGAACCCGTCCTATTTCAATCCGGTGAGGTATCCGGAACGTTGCGCGGAAAGGCGTAACGTGGTGCTGGGGCAGATGCTAAAGGCGGCATATATCACGCGCTCGCAATACAACAACGCTTGCGCCGAAGAAATAAAACTGGACTTTCACCCAACTAACCACAATGACGGAGAAGCGCCTTATTTCCGTGAGTTCCTGCGGCAATATATGATGGCAAAGAAGCCGGATATAAAAGACTATCCTTCGTGGAACAGGGTTCAGTACTCCATTGATTCGCTTTATTGGGAGACAGACCCACTTTACGGATGGTGCAACAAGAATTTCAAAAAGAACGGCGAGCCATATAATGTATATACTGACGGGCTGAAAATTCACACAACAATCAACACCACAATGCAGAAATACGCAGAGGAGGCCGTAAGAGAACACCTTTCAAAAACGATGCAGCCTGCGTTTAATGCCGAGAACAAGTACAAGAGAAATGCGCCATTCAGTTCCACGGCGTCTGCCGACAGGGTGAAGCGTATATATGAAAGGTCGAAGAGGCAGACCGACCGTTACAGGATTTTGAAGAAAGCCGGCGCGTCAGATGAGGAGATAGACCGTAATTTCAACACTCCGGTGGAAATGAGCATCTTCACTTACAGGGGAGATGTGGACACTGTTATGACCCCGATGGATTCCATAAGATATTACAAGCGTTTCCTCCGGGCTGGTTTCATGTGCGTCGACGCTCACACCGGCGCCGTTAAGGCATACGTCGGCGGCATTGATTTCAACCGTTTCAAGTATGATATGGTAAGTCTCGGCCGCCGCCAGGTCGGTTCGACGGCTAAGCCATACCTTTATGCACTTTCGCTGGAACATGGTTTCACTCCGTGCAATGTCGTCCCGTGCGTCCACCACAACTACGGCAACTGGTCACCGCGTGGCAGCGCCAGGGGGATGGTGACATTGAAGTGGGGACTGCAGAACTCCAACAACCTTGTTTCGGCATATCTTATGAGCAGGCTCGTGCCGAACGATTACCGGCAGTGCGGTGTCGTTTACATTGAGATGCTGAAAAAATTCGGAATTTGCACCACTGGCATACAACCTTCTTTGGCACTCAGTCTTGGCGCATACGAGGCGAGTGTGAGGGAGATGGTGTCTGCCTACACCGCATTTGCGAACCACGGCATTCGTTCCGCTGCCTTGTTCGTTACAAAAATAGAGGACAGCAACGGCGATGTGATTGCCAATTTCCAGCCGCAGATGAAAGAGGTGATAAGCGAAGAGAACTCATACCGCATGATAGACATGCTAAAGGCTGTCGTTGACCACGGAACTGGTGCGCGTATGCGCAGCAGGTATAATGTGACATGCGAGATGGGTGGCAAGACAGGTACCACGAACGACAACTCCGACGGCTGGTTCATCGGCTTCACGCCGCGCCTCGTATGTGGAGGTTGGGTCGGCGGAGAAGACCGTGACATACATTTCGATTCCGGTGGCATTGGGCAGGGGGCAAGCATGGCACTGCCTATCTGGGCTTATTTTATGAAAAAGGTGTTGGCAGACAGCTCACTCGGATATAACGAGAACGACAAGTTCGATATACCGGAGGATTTCAATCCTTGCGGGAACGAAGATTTGGGAATGAATGGAATTGACGAAGTATATGAATAATCGTGCGTTTCTTTCAGCATTTATTTGCCAGGGTAAACAAACTTCACTATATTTGCAATTATTTTATAAGAAACATACACATGGTTCGTTTCTCTATAATCATGATGAACGAGGAAAGGTATTCACTTAATAATAATACAGAAACATGAACAACAAGAACCATCTTGTGATAATGGCAGGCGGGACAGGAAGCAGATTCTGGCCCATGAGCACAGACGAATGTCCCAAACAGTTTATCGACGTGCTCGGCGTGGGGCGGTCGTTGCTGCAACTGACCATTGATCGTTTCAAGGGTGTTGTCAGTAACGAAAATATATGGGTGGTGACGAACACCAGATATGCGGACATGGTGCGCGGCCAACTGCCCGACATGCCTGAAAGCCATGTCCTTTGTGAGCCATGCAGGAGAAACACCGCACCTTGCATCGCGTATGTAAGTTGGCGTATAAAGAGTATTGACCCCAACTCCAACATTGTCGTCACACCGAGTGACCATATTGTTACCGATACTGTGGAATTCAGGAGAGTAGTGAAACAATGCCTGGATTTCACGGGCGTAAACGATGCCATCGTCACACTCGGAATGAAACCAACGCGTCCGGAAACGGGATATGGGTATATTAAGGCAGACCTTTCTTCGGGCAATGACGGCAACAGGGAGATTTTCAGAGTTGACAGTTTCAAGGAAAAACCAGACTATGACACTGCACGAGAATACATTAAAGACAAAAGCTATTTCTGGAATGCAGGCATCTTTATATGGAATGTGAAGACGATAGTCAAAGCATTCCGGACGTTCCAACCAGTATTGAGCAATATTTTCGAATCCTTGGAAGCAGATTATGGGACGGAACGGGAGCAGGGCATCATAGACAAACGCTATCCCGAATGTCCCAATATTTCTGTTGACTATGCTATAATGGAGAAGGTGGAGGAGATATTCGTCTGCCCATCCGATTTCGGATGGAGCGATCTCGGCACATGGGGCTCACTTCTCGCACAGACAAAGCATGACACGTCAGGAAACAGCGTGATAGGGAACAACGTTAAGTTGTATGAAACGCAAAACTGTATAATACATGCCACGCAGAACAGCAAGGTCGTCATACAGGGACTTGACGGATACATCGTCGCAGAAAAAAACGGCAATCTGCTTATCTGCAAGTTGTCAGAAGAACAGAGAATAAAGGATTTCAAATCATAAAATACTTGATATATGGAAAAGAAAACGGCACTTATCACAGGAATAACAGGGCAGGACGGTTCATATCTTGCCGAGTTCCTCATAGACAAAGGGTATGAAGTTCACGGACTGCTGCGCAGAAGCAGTTCTTTCAACACAGGGCGGATAGAGCATCTGTATCTCGATGAGTGGGTCCGCGACATGAAAAAGGCAAGACTCGTCAACCTGCATTGGGCTGACATGACGGATTCGTCTTCACTCATCCGTATAATAGGCGAGACACGCCCGACTGAAATATATAACCTCGCGGCGCAAAGCCATGTGAAAGTGAGCTTTGACGTGCCGGAATACACTGCAGACACGGATGCCGTGGGCGTGCTGCGCCTTCTTGAGGCCGTGCGCATTTGTGGCCTTGAACACAGTTGCAGGATATACCAGGCGTCAACATCGGAACTGTTCGGGAAGGTTCAGGAGGTGCCGCAGTCAGAGACCACGCCATTCTACCCGCGCAGCCCTTATGCCGTGGCGAAACTCTATGGCTTCTGGATAATCAAAAATTACCGCGAGTCATATAATATGTATTGCTGCAATGGCATATTGTTCAATCACGAAAGCGAGCGCCGTGGCGAGAATTTCGTGACAAGGAAGATCACACTTGCCGCCGCGCGCATTGTGCAGGGAATGCAGGACAAACTGTATCTTGGCAACCTAAACTCATTGCGTGACTGGGGATATGCCAGGGATTATGTTGAGTGCATGTGGCTCATATTGCAACAGCAGAAACCAGACGATTTCGTCATTGCCACCGGAGAGTATCACACGGTGAGGGAGTTTGCAACACTCGCATTCCACCATGTCGGCATTGAGCTGGAATGGAAAGGCGAAGGTGTGAACGAGAAAGGTATAGACAAAAAGACCGGAAAGGTGCTGGTAGAGGTTGATCCGAAGTATTTCCGCCCGGCAGAAGTGGAGCAGTTGCTCGGAAATCCGCAGAAGGCAAAGACGCAGCTGGGATGGAATCCGAGGAAGACCACTTTCGGGGAACTCGTTAAGATAATGGTGGATCACGACATGAAGTTTGTTAAGAAGTTGTATCTCAAGGCCCAGATGGCCGAATGAAAGGAAAGAAATGTTAAGTAAAGAATCAAAGATTTATGTTGCCGGACACCATGGGCTTGTGGGCTCAGCAATATGGAACAATCTGGAGAAACGTGGGTATGGTAATCTCGTCGGACGGTCACACAAGGAACTCGACTTGCTCGACCCTGTCGCAGTCCGTAACTTTTTTGATGAGGAAAAGCCTGATGCCGTGGTTCTCGCCGCTGCCCATGTGGGCGGGATAATGGCGAACCTGTGGTATCGTGCCGATTTCATTTATCAAAATCTGCAGATACAGCAGAACGTCATTGGCGAAAGCTATCGTCACGGGGTTGGGAAACTTCTCTTCCTCGGTTCCACATGTATCTATCCGCGCATGGCAAGGCAGCCTATGAAGGAAGAGGAACTGCTTACAAACGAACTGGAATACACCAATGAGCCATACGCCATTGCAAAGATTGCCGGACTTAAGATGTGCGAGAGTTTCAGCATACAATACGGCTGCAACTACATTGCTGTCATGCCGACGAACCTCTATGGCCCCAACGACAACTTCCACCTTGAGAACAGTCATGTGCTGCCAGCGATGATACGCAAGATACATCTTGCCAAGTGTCTTAACGAGAACGACTGGGAAGCCGTGCGCAAGGATATTGACCTGCGTCCGGTGGAAGGTGTCAGTGGCAGCAATACTGATGATGAAATCCTTGAGGAACTTGCAAAGTTCGGCATAAGTAACGAAAGCGTGACGCTTTGGGGAACCGGCTCACCTATGCGCGAGTTCCTGTGGAGCGAGGAGATGGCAGACGCAAGTGTGCATGTTCTACTTAATGTCGACTTCAAGGACACATACGATGCCGCTCAAAAGGAAATAAGGAATTGCCACATCAACATAGGTACAGGCAAGGAGATTACCATACGCGAGGCTGCGGAGAAGATAATCCGCGAGATCGGATTCCGTGGGGAACTGCGTTGGGATGCCTCCAAGCCTGATGGCACTCCACGCAAGCTCACAGATGTCACGAAACTGCACAATTTGGGTTGGCATCACAAGGTGGAGATAGACGAGGGCATTCACCGCCTGTACGAATGGTACAAGAAAGGAATTTGCATCAACCATCTCACCTGATGCCTCAACAAGCATTTTCTAATTGCTAAAATAACACGTCCCAGACAATTTAATGTTTGGGGCGTTTTCGTTATTTTGTATTGTGTAGAACCAGGCGTAATGGACATTTGGCTTTATGTTTAATAGTAAAGTAATTTCGGCTGTTTTACTGAGTAATTTAGGCGAATTTACCGTTCAAATCCGGCTGTTTTGCCTTCTTGTTGGTAATGAATTGGAAACCGATAGGTAGTAAACTGTCAACTAAAATACCTTATTAAGTTGGGACAATAAAAAAGGAGAGCAGTTCTTTTGAAAACCGTTCTCCTTTGTCGAGGTGACAGGACTCGAACCTGCGACAGCCTGGTCCCAAACCAGGAACGCTACCAACTGCGCTACACCTCGTTGCTTTTGCGCTGCAAAGGTAAGCATATTTTTAATAAACTCCAAATAAATATTACGCATTTTTACTTTGCTCGTATGATTAACAATTCTTGTTTTGGTTCATCTAATTAAGAGCCCCTTACTGTTGTTTGATATTCAAGAATATTCTAATGTTGATTTTGACAATTCTATCTCGCCATCTTTTTTGTTGTTTTTCTTTTTTATTCAAAAAAAACGGCGAAATGTTTTGTGGTTTCAGAAAAACGCCTTACCTTTGCACTCGCATTTCAGGATTAGGCTCCGTAGCTCAACTGAATAGAGCATCTGACTACGGATCAGAAGGTTGTGGGT
>ERZ1673752.630-NODE-630-length-58737-cov-14.649092_pt1 | contig 58737 bp, 63 predicted proteins | sample MGYA00580195_ERZ1673752 | MGnify/ENA primary metagenome ERZ1673752 (study PRJEB41218, sample SAMN15661744) | gut metagenome | host: Homo sapiens | place: Canada: London | collected 2015-08-20/2019-03-30 | study: EMG produced TPA metagenomics assembly of...
TATTCACAAATCTTATATCAGTTTTTAACGTTTACACAAAACTTGAAACGGTCTCTGATATGGTAACATCTAAAACTTCTTTCAATGTAAAACCTGCACTTTTTAATACTTCTTTTGGCAGTCTGATTCCCTGGCTGTTACCCCATTCTTTTATTTGTGTTTGCATAAAAAACTTCCTTACAGATAGATGTATATACTTAGTATATACACGGAAAGCAAATTTATCAATACTTATTCTCACTCCACCAACAAAGCCACCTGCGTAATAAACTTACTCGGATCCGTATGTGCCGGGGGACCTTCGAGATAGATATGCCGACAGGTTCCCTTTAAAGAAAATCCATGTTCTTTTGCATATGCGATCAGTCTGTCGCGTATATCCGGGATCGATTCATAGCTGCCGTGGTAAAAAATGCAGAGTGCTTTTTCTTCCGGCAGTCTGTGGATATATTCGCCCTCACTCTGCGGTGGGACTGCGATACAGTAGGAAATCAGGTTCGGGTCTTCTAACGGATAATCAATAAAATACATGCGTTTGCTGGTGTCTGAGCCGTATTTTCGCATAGCATCAGGGATAATATCCCGTAAATGCTCCTTTCTCTGTTCTACGGTGTCAGCACGCATCGTGCGGCGGTAAATGGTCTGTTCCGGGATCGTGACCGTATGGAGTTCAAAGTCATTGTCGCTTTTTACACGCTGTTTTAGTTTTTCAATATTGAGATTTAATTCATCACGAAGCTTTTCTAAACGTTCGATCATAGGCTCCATATCAGTAGTTCCGTCGTAATATGCCTGGATGTCATCCAAAGACAGACCGAGGTTTTGCAGTACGCGGATCGTCCGTATCTTCGTCAGGGAGTCTGCCAGATAGTAACGGTTGCCGGTAGCCCCGTCTTTTACATCTGCCTGCAACAGATTTTTTTCTTCATAATTCAATATAATTCTTCGTGTGATGCCAAGGGATTTTGCAATTTCTCCGATAGACATCAGACGATCTTCTTTCTGACTCATAAAACCTCCAAAAATGCTGTAAAATTTAGAAAAAACTCTTGTATCGTACACTGATGTACGGTGTAATATGATTATATAAAAAATGTAAAACTATGTCAATTTGGGACTATAGATGTAAGGAGGTAACACATGAGGCAGACAAATAAGATAAGAAAGGGGATTGCCTGGCTGCTTTGCACAGTGCTGGTACTTGGAATATTACCAATGCTGCCACAAATATCAATGCAGATATCCGCAGCAGAGAATGCCGCGAGCGTATTTGTAGATGGCGTGGAATTGCATGCGGGCAGTCAGGAGTATTTTAAAAATGGTGATACTGCTGATAGCGGTGCAACAGGTACTTATGAGGACCATAGTGCATATTACGATACGGCGGGTGAGCTTTGGCTGAATAATTTAGAGGCACATACGATCAAAGCGAATGGAAATCTTACCATATATGTATGCAACAATCAGGAAACAAATACGAATATCGTGACTGCCACGCAGAATGAAACAGCGATAGAGGTAACCGGCTATTTGACGATCCGCTATGGCGGATATGGTGGCGGAACGGGCAGTCTGACAGTGGAAAGCGACGGAAAAGAGGCAATACAGGCAGGTTCCGGTATGACTGTCTCAGATGGCGTGGAAGTGAAAGTCCGGGCGAAAAGTGGTGCTACAGCCATATCATCGGGAGGAGTGCTGAAAATCGATGGGATTAGGACGAAGCTTGAAGCAGCGAGCGATGGCAGTACGGGAAAAGGTATTTTTGCACAACAGAGTATTTATGTGAAAAACTCTGCTGTTCTGACAGCTTTTGGAGGTGCTGCTGCTTATGAGTCTCCTTCCGGTATAGATAAGAGTGGGTATGGTTATGAAGACTATAATGTATTTACCGGCGATGCTGCACCGGGAACACAGGCAGCCAAGGATACGGTATTAGATGGTTATAAATACATACGGATCGAGCCAACAGGTGTTGCAAATGTTAAGACATTGACTGAGCTGCAGGCGGCAGCCCAAAATCAATATATCAGTCTTATCAATGTCATGAATGACATAACGATCACAGATACGGTATATGTCAGAAGAGCAGTGACAATCCAGAGTCCGGATGCATCCAATGTATCAAAGTTGATCCGGGGTAAGAGTCATACAGATGTAATACTGGATTTTGATGGTGCCAATGGCCATAAGTCAGATGTCGTTACATTGAAGAATATCATCGTGGATGGAAATAAGGACGGAAATACACAGACTGCATCACCGGCACTTAAATCTAAGAGTATTTTGGTAAATTTAGAAAGTGGTACCGTGATTGAGAATAACCATGCAAAGGAAGGTGCAGCCATATATGTAAATCATTATAGTACGGTGACTATGAAAGAAGGCAGTGAGATCCGAAATAATGTATCCGAGAGTGACGGAACGGTTTATGTGATTGGCAATGGTGGATATTTTGAAATGGCTGGTGGAACTATCAGTGGTAACACAGTTGCCGGCAATGGAGGCGGAATCTATGAATTTGGAGGTGGTTCCGCCCGCATGACCGGTGGAACCATCAGTGGAAATACTGCTAAAGGAAACGGAGGCGGTGTCTATAATGTAGAGAGACTGTATGGAGGTACGATCACCGGCAATAGTACAAGTGGAAACGGAGGCGGTGTTTTCGTTCCGGTAAGTGGAGCATGTCTTTTAAACAGTGATATCAATATCAGTGGCAATTATAAGGACGGTATCTGGAGTACAACAGAACAGCGCTATACCACAGGAACAGCCAATAATCGTTATCTGTCGGATTTCGGATCAAATGTATATGTGGAAGGTTCCTTAGCGGGAAATGCTAAGATAGGTATCACCAGTGCTCTCGAAACCTATCCTGTTTCCATAGGTGGAGGAGATGCCAGATATATCTATGGTAAAGGTTATGTGTTGAAAGAGTCGGATGTATCTAAATTTGTCAGTGATAAGGATGGTTTCGTAATAAAAGAAGACAATAATGAGCTTTTTTTGAAAAAAGAAGCTGCTACATTAAAAGCATCCGATTTTCAGTTTAAAGCGCCACAGAGTCTGATCTACAATGGGGAAGCAAAGGCAGCAGAAATATCGAAAAAAAATGGGACTTCCTGCGGAGATATCACAGTAGAATATTATCAGAACGGAAAGAAAGTCACACCGGTCAATGCCGGAACATATATCGCAAAGATCAATGTGGCAGAAAATGATAATTATCTTGCAGCTTCCGGTCTGACAGACAGCAGCTGGACATTTACCATTGAACCGAGAAAACTGTTAGTATCCGTTGCGGATGTTGTGCTCGACAGAGGTGATGCAATGCCGGAACTTACCGTCAGAGTAGATGGATTTGCAGATGGCGAGGATGAGAACAGTATTGCAGGATTCCAAAAACCAACTGCCAAAGTAAAAGGAACCGTGAATACAAATGATACCAATGTTAAGAATTTTGAAGTAACGTACAGCGGTGGAAAGGCAACTGCAAACTATCAGTTCGTAGAAAATACAATTGCAAAGATTACGATTAATTCTACGGACACAACAGCACCAGAGATTACCGGTGTTACGAACGGAAAGACCTATTGCAGTAAGGTGACAGTAACCGTTACCGACAAGGACTTAGATACCGTAAAATTAGACGGCAAAAAAGTAACTTTAAAGGATGATAAGTTTACGGTCTCTCCAAAGAGCGGAAAACAGAAAATAGAAGCAGTAGACAAAGCAGGGAACAGGACTACCGTATCCATTACCGTAAATGACGGACATACCAAGAGTGACTGAATCATCGACAAATTACCTACTTCCACGAAAGAAGGAAGCAGACATAAGGAGTGTACGGTATGTGGAACAGTGGTAGACAGTGCCAGCATTCCAAAACTGACACCAAGTAACCCGGAGAATCCAACAAAACCAGATCCGGAGAATCCGACCAAGCCGGACCCGGAAAACCCAACGAAACCGGATCCGGAGAACCCAACGAAACCAGACCCGGAAAAACCAACCAACCCGGAGAAGCCTACACAGAAGAAATATAAAGTGATCGAAGGTGCAGGCAGTGTATACACCTTAGAGAAAGACAAAAGCCTTACGGTTCGTTCTGACGGAGAATACAAGAAGTTCGTAAATGTTGAAATTGATGGAAAGGTAGTAGACAGCAAATACTACACGGCATGGAGCGGTTCTACTTATATAAAATTCAAAAAAGAATTTATGAACACTTTAGCAGCAGGCGACCATACAGTCAGATTTAATTATAAAGACGGATATGCGACAGCAGTACTGACCGTAGTACAAAAGGATGGTACAAAGACAGAAGCAGCGCCGTCCGCTGATACCAATAAGGCAAAAGATCAGACTGCTAATGCAACGGTAACTGCACCAAAGACCGGTGATACATTCCAGCCGCTACTCTGGGCAGCCGTTCTTGGGATTTCCGTTGTGGGATTGTTTGGAATGGCAGTAGTCAGCCGAAAGAGAAAACAGCATTAAAAAAGGATACCATGAAACACAACGAACATAAGGAGGTAAAGAATGAGAGTGAAAAACAAATGTAAAAGAATAACGGCATTGGTACTCAGTGCCGGTCTGACACTGAGTATGCTGCCGATGACATCCATGCCGGTGCATGCAGCTACCACAAAAGTATGTAATACCGTTGAAGAGTTACAGGCAGCAGTAGAGGATACAACAGTGGATGATATCGTGATCGGAAGTGATTTAACGATCACAGAAACAATAGAGGTCAACCGGGATGTTACGATCAGGGGTGAGGCTGGAAATATTCCCAAATTAACGGGAAATAGTTCATCAAGTAAGCATTATTCCGTATTTGAAACATACGAGAATGTTACCTTTGGGAATCTTATGATTGATGGAAATAATGCGATGGATCGTGCGATTACGGCATATAAAACGTGCGTTCTGAATGCCGGTGTAACCCTGCAGAATTGTAAAGAGTATGGATTAATGACAGTTGGAACCACGGTAATGAATGCGGGGGTGGAGATCAAGGATAATAATATAGGCGTCTGTATCGGTGGTATAGGCGAAACTACCTTTATCATGAATGGTGGAACTATTTGTAGAAATAACGGAGGCAAAGGTACTGATGTAGGCGGTGGTGTATATAATATTGGCATCTTTACGATGAATGGCGGAATCATCTGTGATAATATTGCAAAATATAACGGTGGAGGCGTCAGACAACCGGGAGGTAGTGTTACAAACCATAACATCATCTTTACGATGAATGGAGGCAGTATTACAAGAAATAGTTCGACTAAGCAAGGCGGTGGAATCTATCATGAAACAAGGGAAAGAAGTTATGTCGAGTTAAAAGGTGGAAGTATTACCAACAATACCGCAAACGAAGGTGGAGGAGTCTATTATAATAATTCTTCAGGTTTAAGTTCTGTAGAACTGAAGATGAGTGGAGCAGTTACCATCAAGGACAATACGGAAAAAGGTATTCCGAGTAACGTATATTTGAGTGGTTATGCTCCGATCAAGATCAGTGGTGCACTGACCGGCGAAAAAATTGGTGTGAGACGTGATCCGGCATCAACATTAACGATAGCACAGGGAAGCGATTATGTGATAAGTAAGAGTGACCTTAATGTATTGCAGAGTGATTCAGAGGAGCATACCTTAGTATTGAACCAATGGGGAGGTGTTTCCTTAGAAGAGCGTGGTACATTAGCGGCAAGTGATTTTGTGTTTGAAGCACCGGAAGATCTTGTATGGGATGATACTGCAAAAGCAGCAAAGGTTACAGCAAGGAATGGCCTTACCTGCGGTGCCATAACAGTTAAATATTATGACAGCAACGGAGCAGAGTTAGCTTCTGCACCAAAAGAAACGGGAACTTATAGTGTTAAGATTGATGTTGCAGCAAGCAGAGATTATAAAGCAGCGTCAGGTATCAGTGACAGCAGTTGGACATATACGATCGTGCCGGATACGACAGCACCACAGATCAGCGGTATTACACAGGATAAAATCTATTGTGGCGCAGTAACAGCTACCGTTACCGACAAGAATCTCAGGGAAGTCACAGTGGACGGAAATAAGGTAACACTGCAGGATAACAGATTTACGGTTTCTCCAAAGAAAGGAGTACAGAAGATAGAAGCATCGGATAAGTCAGGCAATAAGACAACCGTATCCATTACTGTAAATAACGGACATACCAAGAGTGACTGGATCATCGACAAATTACCTACTTCCACGAAAGAAGGAAGCAGACATAAGGAGTGTACGGTATGTGGAACAGTGGTAGACAGTGCCAGCATTCCAAAACTGACACCAAGTAACCCGGAGAATCCAACAAAACCGGATCCGGAGAACCCAACGAAACCAGACCCGGAAAAACCAACCAACCCGGAGAAGCCTACACAGAAGAAATATAAGGTGATCGAGGGGGCAGATGCTACCTATACAATTAATAAAGATGGAAGTCTGACCATGCGTGCAGACGGTAAGTATAAGAATTTTAAGGGAATTGAAATCGACGGTAAGACCGTAGACAGCAAAAATTATACGGCATGGAGCGGTTCTACTTATGTAAAATTCAAAAAAGATTTTGTAAATACATTATCTGGAGGAAAGCATACCGTAAAATTCACATTTACAGATGGTTATGCGACCACCAGTCTGACGATTGCAAAGAAGGATAATTCTGATACTAAGAATCCTTCCGATAATAAAAAACCGGATACAAATACGAACACATCGGGCAATGGAACAAACAATACAACAACCACAGCCAATACACAGGTAAAAGCACCGAAGACCGGTGATACCTTCCAGCCGATACTCTGGGCAGGAATACTGTGTGTTTCTGTAGTAGGAATGGCAGGAGTTGTAGCAGCCGATAAAAAGAGAAAGAAATGTCAGTAGGAAGTAAAAATAAGAAGTATTAATATAAAGAGTTCATAGGAAACACAAACTGAGCCTCATCCACAGAAAGAAGTGGATGGGGCTCAGAGTTTTATTGCTAATCACAGAGGTGGGGAAGGGTCAATCTGACTAATTATTTTCATATCATAGAGCATGCAGATGAATTGACGCAGATGTTAGCGGAGAATCAGGGCATACAGTGAGGATGGACAGAGCCTGACCGTTGCGATCATCTTAGAATCTTAACATATTACAAAAATCCTTAAAATCTTCCTTTACATTACTGATTTATCATGGTAGTATACTAAAGTACAGTAAATGAAAAAGGAGGATTTTTTTATGAAAAGAGCAACCGGATTTGCAGCAGTGCTTATGGCAGCGGCAATGGTATTTACAATGGCAGGCTGCGGAAGCAGTAAAGACGCAGATACATCTGCAAAGAAAGAGACAAAGACAGAGGATTCTAAGGATAAGGAAAATTCCGATAAGCAGTTTATCGTTGGATTTGATGCAGAATATCCTCCATATGGATATAAAGATGACAATGGCGAATATGTAGGATTTGACTTGGATTTAGCACAGGAAGTATGTGCCCGTAACGGCTGGGAACTTGTAAAACAACCAATCGACTGGGATTCTAAAGATATGGAGTTAAATTCAGGTTCCATCGACTGTATCTGGAACGGATTTACGATGACAGGACGTGAGGATGACTATACATGGTCAAAACCATATGTAGATAACTCTATTGTTGTAGTAGTAAAAGAGGGTTCAGGAATTGAGAAAAAAGAGGATTTAGCAGGAAAAGTCGTAGCCGTACAGGCAGATTCTTCAGGACTTGCAGCTTTGACAGATGAAGAGGACAACGAAGAAAACTTAAAATTAGCAGCAAGTTTTTCAGACTTACAGCAGGTAGCAGATTATAACACAGCATTTATGAACCTTGAGGCAGGAGCCGTAGATGCGATCGTAGTAGATATCGGTGTGGCAGATTATCAGTTAGAATCCAGAACAGGATTTGTAATGTTAGATGATAAGATCCGTACAGAGCAGTATGCAGTTGGTTTCAAACTTGGAAATGAAGAGTTAAGAGATCAAGTACAGAGTACATTAGATGAGATGCTAAAAGACGGTACATTTGATGATATCGCAAAAAAATGGGATTTATCAGATATGGTATGTCTTGGTAAGTAAGGAGCAAAGAAATGGCATTTGATATCATGTTTCGTCAGCTTTTACCGGGTATGGGGGCATCTGTTTCCATATTTGTGCTGACGTTGCTGTTTTCTCTTCCATTGGGACTTTTAGTGGCATTTGCGAGAATGTCTAAGATAAAACCGCTTCAATGGATCACAAAATTTTATATATCCATTATGCGTGGAACACCGCTGATGTTACAGCTTTTAGTGGTTTATTTCGGACCGTATTATGTATTCCGGCAGAATATTTCCACCGAATACCGGTTCTATGCAACGATCATCGGATTCAGTATCAACTATGCGGCGTATTTTGCAGAGATTTACCGCTCCGGTATCCAGTCGATCCCGGTAGGACAGCGTGAGGCAGCAAAAGTCCTTGGATATTCCAGAGTCCAGACATTTTGGAAGATTATTTTTCCACAAATGGTAAAAAGGGTGCTGCCGCCGGTAACAAATGAGGTAATTACACTGGTCAAAGACACCTCACTGGCATTTGTATTGGCATATGCAGAGATGTTTACAATCGCAAAACAGATCGCAGCGGCACAGACCACGATCGTACCATTGTTTGTAGCAGGACTGTTTTACTACATATTTAATCTGATCGTAGCGGTAGGTATGGAATATTTAGAAAAACGCCTGTCTTATTATCAGTAGGAGAAATGCGATGAAGTTATTAGAGATAGAGAATTTAAAGAAAAGTTTTGAAGACCTCGATGTACTGCATGACATTTCTCTTGGGGTAGAAGAAGGAGAAGTCGTTGCGATCATCGGTCCGTCCGGTTCCGGAAAATCTACGCTGCTGCGTTGCTGCACAGGCTTAGAGCAGGCAGACAGCGGAACGATCCATTATGAAGGAAGTTACGGACTGGTATTTCAGAATTTTAATCTGTTTCCACACTATTCGGTGTTGAAAAATATTATGGATGCGCCGATCAGTGTTCAGAAGCAGAGTAAAAAAGAAGCAGAAAAAGAAGCAAGACGTCTTTTGGAGAAGATGGGCTTAGGGGACAAAGCAGATGTCTATCCGTGCCAGCTTTCAGGGGGACAGCAGCAGAGGGTAGCCATTGCAAGAGCACTTGCATTAAAACCGTCAATTCTGTTTTTTGATGAACCGACAAGTGCATTAGATCCGGAACTGACCGGAGAGATTTTAAAAGTAATCCGTGAACTTGCGGAAGAAAAAATGACCATGGTGATCGTGACACATGAGATGAGCTTTGCAAGGGATGTAGCAGACCGCGTGATCTTTATGGATGGCGGATATATCATTGAGCAGGGTGATCCAAAGGAAGTCATCGAACACCCGAAGGAAGAACGGACCAGACAGTTTTTGGCAAGATTTATGCAGGGATAAAAATCGAATTCACAAATATAGTTTGCATTAGAGGGAAGGTTGTACTTTCCCTCTTTTTTTGCTCTATAGGAAATACCCAAAACTACCCTTTACACAGGGGGAAAATACTCTTATACTACTATAGAAAGAAAAAACACAGAAAAGGGGACGGTATGAAAAGAACCGAAGAAAAACAGGGAACATTAAGATGGGATAAATTAGACAATACAGCACATGTCTTTCCGGTCATTGCCGGAAGTGAGATGACGAATGTGTATCGGATCAGTGTTGTCTTAAAAGAAGAAGTACAACAGGATCTGTTACAGCAGGCATTGGATATTGTATTGCCGAAATTTGAAATTTTTCATGTGCGGCTGCGGCAGGGAATTTTCTGGTATTATTTTGAAGAAAATGTAAAGAGGGCTCCGCGGGTGCATGAAGAGGAAACCTATCCATGCCGTTACATTGTACAGAATAAGAATCGGAGTTATCTGTTCCGGGTAACTTATTATAAGAAGCGGATCAATTTAGAAGTTTTCCATGTGCTGACCGATGGAATGGGCGGTATCAATTTTTTACGGGAGCTGACTTATCAATATCTGCGTCTGGCTCATCCGAAACTTCGTGAGCAGGTGGGCGGCGATGCTCTTTGCAGTGAGACTTCGTTAAATACAGAGGATAGTTTTATCAAGAATTACAGAAAGAGCAGCCAGAAGATTTATAAGACCCAGAAGGCATATCTGCTCAAAGGAGAAAAATTCAAAGAGCCGGAGTTTGGCGTAATACACGGATATTTGAATATCCCACAGCTAAAAAGTGTCTGTAAGAAGATGGGAGCAAGTATCAATGAATATTTAGTCAGTGTCTTTATCTGGAGTATTTATACGGAGTATATGCATGGGATGCCGGAGAAACGTCCGGTCCGTGTCGCCGTTCCGGTCAATCTGCGTCCGTTTTTTAACTCTGTGACGACAAAGAATTTTTTTGCAATGGTCTCGGCAGAATTTGAAGCCAAAAAGGAAACCTATACCTTTGAAGAGGTACTAAAGATCGTGTGTGAGAGTCTGCGGTCACAGATCAATAAAGAGCATTTAGAGGATATTTTTTCTTATAATGTATCCAACGAAAAGATATTGATCGCAAGGGCAGTCCCGTTGGTATTAAAAAAACTTGCCATTCGTTCGGTCTATACATCGGCGGCACTGGCAAATACTTCTACAATTACCAATATAGGAAATATTTCCGTGCGGGAGGAATATGAGTCATATATAGAGGGATTTCATGCCTATCTTGCGATGTCCAAAGGGCAGAACTTAAAAGGAACGATCTGTTCTTACAAGGATACACTGGTGTTTACGTTTAGTTTTATTTTAAAAGATACTTCCGTACAGAAGGCTTTTTTTAGAAAGTTAGCGTCCGATGGACTGGATGTTTCAATAGAAAGTAATGGTGTGTGTTATGAGTAAATGCAGAAATTGTAAAATAGAGATTTTAGACCGTACCGGAGTCTGCCCGCTGTGCCATTGTGTGGTGGAACAGGACGGAAGCGAAAGAGAAGCGGCATATCCTGATGTGGGAATCCGGGAAAAACGTTTTGCACTGATCATCCGTATCTATGTATTTTTGGCCGTTATGGCAGAGGCACTGTTGGTATTCATCAATGTAAACCATCATAAGGGAATCTGGTGGAGTGCGATCACGGCAGGAGTATTTATTTACATTTATCTGATCATGAAGATCGGAATCCAGAACGATGCAGGCTACCGCAGTAAGATTATTCTTTTGACGATATTCAGTATCGGACTGCTCTTTCTGATTGATGAAGTGGCCGGTTATCGTGGCTGGTCTTTGAACTATGTCCTGCCGGCAGGCGTGATCATGCTGAATGTGGCGATCATACTTTTGATGATCGTCAACTGGAGGAACTGGCCGAGTTATCTGCTGTTTCAGCTTTTTTGCATTTTGTGCAGTATCTTTCCGATCATTTTATGGAAGAAGGATGTCATTACAAAACCGTTTTTAAGTGAGATCGCACTTGCTGTTTCGGTATTTTTGTTCCTCGGCACCTTTATCATTGGCGGAAGCCGTGCGAGAGCGGAATTGAAGAGAAGATTTCATGTTTAGGAAACTGAGGCGTAAGGAGTAAGAAGAAAATATGGCAGAAAGTATCAGAGGAAAAGTGATCCGCGATCTGATTGCCCGTTTTTCAAATGATCTGTTGATCGGCAAAAAGATAAAAAGCGGAGAGTTAAGAAAAAGAGCTGTGGATTTAGAACCGGAGTGGAAATGCCCGGAGCAGTTTACCAATACCATGATCCTTATGGAAAATTTTACCATGGAGCTGTTAGAGCCGGTGGAAAATGTGGGCAGCCGGGTGGTGCTGCAGCTTCATGGAGGCGGATATATTGCCACGATGAAGAATGCATACCGTTCGTTTGCGGCACTTTACAGTGAGTTGGGCGGCAACTGCCGTGTATTGACCATTGATTACCGGGTTGCACCGGAGCATCCGTATCCGGCGGCATTAGAGGATACGATCGCGGCATATCACTGGCTGTTAGAACAGGGATATCCGGCAGAAAAAATTGTTGTGGCAGGAGATTCCGCCGGTGGCGGATTGGCATTGGCACTCTGCCTATGGCTGAAAAACCATAAAGAACCGCTGCCGTCCGGTGTGATCGCCATGTCACCGTGGACAGATCTAACGATCAGCGGCGAATCAGTGGAAACAAACTTTGAGAAAGACCCATTGTTTGGAAAAACAAGGGACAGCATGTTATATAACAAGGACTATCTTGGAGACAATGACCCGACGAATGAGTATATTTCTCCCTTATTTGGTGATTATGAAGGATTTCCACCACTGCTGATACAGGTGGGTTCCTATGAAATGCTGTTAAGCGATTCGACCAGAGTTGCGAAAAAAGCAAAAGAAGCCGGAGGCAAAGTAAAACTTTCCATATATGAGGGAATGTTCCATGTGTTTCAAATGGCAATGCTGCTGATGCCGGAATCGAAGAAGGCATGGGCAGAGATCAAACGTTTTTTGCATTACTTAGATGCAGAAGAGAAAGAAGAGAATGAAATGCAGAACATAAGTAAAGAGGAAAAAGCATAGGATTCTACAGAAAGAAAAATACTGTGGAGTTATCATGAAAAAAGCTGCAAAATGGTTGTTATGTATCAATCTGCTGGCATGGACACTGCTGGCAGTTCAGGTTTTGACTGTAAACATGGAGCAAAGAGTCGCACAGAATATGGTTCCTGTTCAAAATGGAGATGTGCAGGCAAAAGGAGAGGACGCAGATGCAGTGAAAAAGAAGGTAGCACTGACTTTTGATGATGGTCCTGATCCGGATTATACGGAGATGCTCTTAGACGGACTGAAAAAGAGAAATGTCAAGGCAACCTTTTTTTTATTGGGAAAACAGGCAGAAGCATATCCCGATATTGTAAAACGCATGCATAAAGAAGGGCATATGATAGGAAATCACTCCTATGACCATGTCAATCTAGCGAACCTTTCTAAAACGGATGCGGCAAAGCAGATCCGGATGACAAGTGAGGCAATCCATAAGATTACCGGAGAATATCCGCAGTATTTAAGGCCGCCGTTTGGAAATGAGCCACCGGAATGCAGTTGTGCGAAGAATATGATGACCGTGCTTTGGGACGTGGACCCGCTCGACTGGTGCTGCGGAAGCTCCTCTACGGTCATAGAAAAAGTAGTAAAAGCGGTGGAGGAAGATGATATCATTTTACTGCATGATGCATCGGAAAGCAGTGTGGAGGCAGCACTTGGGATCATTGATGCCTTAGAAAAACAGGGCTATGAATTCGTTACCGTGGATGAGGTGATTTTTGAATAAAAATCCATAAAAATGAAATTTGTATTGCTTCAACTTGCAAAATGATGTATATTTTATAAGGATAAGGGGATAAAAATGGATTTATTTGACTACATGAGAGAACAAAATATGCAAAATGAATCTCCGCTGGCAAATAGAATGCGACCAAAGACATTAGAGGAGGTGGTTGGACAGCAGCACATTATCGGAAAGGATAAGCTGCTTTACCGTGCGATCCGGGCAGACAAGTTGAGTTCCGTTATTTTCTACGGACCACCGGGTACCGGAAAGACCACACTTGCAAAGGTCATTGCGGGAGCAACGAAGGCAGAATTTGTGTCGATCAATGCAACTGCCGCCGGAAAAAAGGATATGGAGGCTGTGGTCGAACAGGCGAAGAACAGTCTTGGCATGTATGGAAGACGGACGATCCTTTTTATAGATGAGATCCATCGCTTTAACAAGGGACAGCAGGATTATCTGCTTCCGTTTGTCGAGGACGGTACGATCATCTTGATCGGGGCAACCACAGAGAACCCGTATTTTGAGGTAAATGGGGCACTGCTCTCAAGGTCAGTCATTTTTGAATTAAAGTCATTAGATAAAGAGGACATCCGCATACTTTTAAGACGTGCCGTAACCGATGAGGAACGGGGAATGGGTGCCTACCATGCCGTTTTAGAGCCGGATGCCGAGGATTTTTTAGCGGATATCAGTAATGGAGATGCAAGGGCAGCATTAACGGCAATAGAGCTTGGCGTGCTGACCACGGAGCGGAGCGAGGACGGTAAGATCCACATTACCCTAGACGTAGCACAGGAATGTATACAGAAGCGGGCAGTGCGGTATGATAAAATGGGAGATCAGCACTATGATACGATCTCTGCATTTATCAAGAGTATCCGCGGTTCGGACCCGGATGCAGCCGTTTATTATCTCGCCAGAATGTTGTATGCAGGCGAAGATATCCGGTTTATTGCAAGGAGAATGATGATCAGTGCATCCGAGGATGTGGGAAATGCAGACCCGAATGCATTGAATGTGGCAGTTTCTGCAGCATTAGCGGTAGAGCGGATCGGGATGCCGGAGGCAAGGATCATTTTAGCACAGGCGGCTACTTATTTAGCGTCAGCTCCAAAGAGTAATGCATCCTATTTAGCCGTTGACCGGGCAACCGAGTGCATGAAGCAGACGATGACTGCTCCGGTGCCGGTACATTTACAGGACGCCCATTATAAAGGAAGCGAAAAATTAGGACATGGTCTGGGTTATTTATATGCACATAATTACCCGAACCACTATGTAGAACAACAATATCTGCCGGATGCCTTAAAAGACGAGGTCTTTTATGAGCCGACAGAGATCGGTTATGAAAAACAGATTAAGGAGCATTTACAGTTTTTAAGAGGCAATCAGACAGAAAACTAATATGATAAAGCATGAAGGAGTTTAGGAGGAAATATGAAGTCTTATCAGGAAATGTCAAAAGAAGAGTTGTTACAGGAAAAAGAAAGTTTGAAAGCAGCGTATAAGGAATACCAGAAGATGGATCTGAGTCTGAACATGGCAAGAGGAAAACCGGCAGTCGAGCAGTTGGATATGGTCATGGATATTTTAGACGTACTGGATTCTAAGAGTGAGATGGTTGCAGAAAACGGAATTGATGTACGCAATTACGGTGAGATGGATGGTATTCCGGAAGCCAAAAAACTGATGGCAGATATGATGGGAACAAAAGCTGAGAATGTACTGGTATTTGGAAATGCAAGTCTTACGATCATGTATGATACCGTGTCACGTTCTATGACACATGGTGTCTGCGGAAGTACACCTTGGTGTCATTTAGATAAGATTAAATTTCTCTGTCCTGTTCCGGGATATGACAGACATTTTGCGATTACCGAGCATTTTGGCATTGAAATGATCAATATCCCGATGACAGAAGACGGACCGGATATGGATATGGTAGAGCAGTATGTCAATAATGACCCTTCCGTAAAAGGAATCTGGTGTGTGCCGAAATATTCCAATCCACAGGGTTATGTCTATTCCGATGAGACGGTAAAACGTTTCGCGGCGTTAAAACCGGCAGCAGAAGATTTCAGGATTTTCTGGGATAATTCCTATGTAATACATCATTTATATGAGGACAAACAGGCAGAGCTTTTAGACATTATTTCAGAGTGTGAAAAAGCAGGAAATCCGGATATTGTCTATGAGTTTGCATCTACTTCTAAAGTGACCTTTGCGGGAGCAGGAATTGCAGCCATGGCATCTTCAAAAAAGAATCTGGATTTTATCAGAAAGAGTATGACCATTCAGACGATCGGTTATGACAAAGTCAACCAGTACCGTCATGTAAAATATTTCAAGGATTTAGATGGCATCAAAGCAAAGATGAAACAGCATGCAGACATCCTGCGTCCGAAATTTGAACTGGTGGATGAGATTTTAACCAAAGAATTAGAAGGTCTTGGTATCGGAACCTGGACAAAACCTCTCGGCGGTTATTTCATTACCTTTGAAACCTTAGAAGGCTGTGCAACTTCTGTGGTAAAAAAAGCAAAAGAGGCAGGTGTAGTCCTGACCGGAGCCGGAGCACCATTCCCATATGGAACCGATCCAAGAGATTTTGTGATCAGGATTGCACCGTCTTATCCGACTTTAGAGGAACTTCGTCAGGCAGCAGAAGTCTTTGTCCTCTGCGTTAAATTAGCTTCGGTAGAAAAATTATTAGAGGCATAAAAACTGCTACAACATCAGGGCAGCGTAAACATGTGATATAGAAACTTCATATAAATAAACAGGAAATAAGTGGCAGAATGTCAGAAATCCGCAGGTATGGTTATGGTAAGGGCTGTACTTTGCGGAAGGGATGTTCTGCCATCCTGCTTTTTTGATAAAGGATTTTCTATAAAAAAGACACATTCTGCTACAAAGTATGCCTATGAGAAAAATGCTCCGAAAGGTACAATACAGATAAATAACAAGGTGGAGGGCATATCATGTTAAAGATTAAAAATCTGACAAAAGTATATGGAGACAAAAAGGCAGTGGACAATCTGTCCTTACATATCCGGCCGGGAGAAATCTATGGATTTATCGGGCATAATGGTGCGGGGAAAACGACAACCATTAAATCCTGTTGTGGAATATTACAGTTTGAGGAAGGGGAAATCCTGATCGACGGAACCTCCGTAAAGGAACAGCCGCTTGCATGTAAAGCAAAGCCGGCATATATTCCGGACAATCCGGATCTGTACGACTTTATGACGGGGATACAGTTTTTAAATTTTGTGGCAGATATTTTTAAAGTGGGTGCGAAGGAACGTCAGGAGTGTATTCGCAAATATGCAGATATGTTTGAATTGACGGAGGATCTTGCACAGCCGATCTCTGCTTATTCCCATGGTATGAAGCAAAAACTGGCGATTATTTCCGCTCTTGTCCATGAGCCGAAGCTGATCATCATGGATGAACCTTTCGTGGGGCTCGACCCAAAGGCATCACATCTTTTGAAAACGACCATGCGGGAGCTTTGTGAATCCGGGACGGCAATCTTTTTTTCTACACATGTCTTGGAAGTGGCAGAAAAACTCTGTGACAAGATTGCCATTATCAAGGATGGAAAATTGATCAAATCCGGCACGATGGATGAAGTCAGAGGCGATGCTTCTTTAGAAGATGTATTTTTGGAATTGGAGGATGTGCAATGACAAAAACATTGATCAAAAAACAACTGATGGAAGTCTTTGCATGGCTTTATATGGCTCTGATGGGTATTGTCAGTGTGACCTTAGGAGTGTTCGGAAGTTTTTTAACACATTTTCCACTCTGTATCAGGCAAAGGACAATGATCTTTTGTTTGCAATGCCGATCACTGAACGGAGTGTGCTGACAGCAAGGCTTTCCGGCGTTTATGCGATGGGATTGATGTATGAGCTTTTTGTGTTAGGAAGTGATATGTACAGCGGGCTCCCGACGATTATTCCAAGTTTCATTGTGCTGACCATTCCGATGAACCTCCTTAAAAGCAGGAAGCGTGTTCGCCAGAGGGCTCCACGCTTCCGGGAGTTTCATCTCCATAGCACAAAAAGAAACTTTTCATAATCGCTGGGAGCTCGCTGGGATATACGTTTTCTAAAGCAGTTCGGGAGGAGTGAGTTGAGTTTTACATTGAGATTTCCTATACTTACATGAATTAAAAATTTTAAAATACAAGTTCTCAAAACTTCTGAATAAGTTATCTTAGTGATTTTCTACACAATGTAGCAGTTCTCGGCTATCCACACAGACAGTTGCGAGGCTTCCGTCGTGAGGAGCACACCGCCGCTCGTGTTTTGTGCCTGTCTGAGCCCGTAGGGTGAGTTGCACAAAACATGAGCAAAAAGGCGTGTGAGACGAACAGGAAACGCAGCATGTCAGTGGGGATAGCCGAAGACAGCGGCATCCTATAAAGGAAAAAATACTCATAATCGTATTCAAAATCGGTTGTAACCCATTCGCCCCCATGCTATAATACCCTCAAAGCATATTTTCTTATATAAGGCGGCATTTCTGCCGTAGTCTATTACAAATCTTATTCAGATCAGAAAATTCATGCTTTTCCAACATTATGAACAGCAGGAGTTTTCGCGAAAAAGGATAAGAACTCCTGTAAAACAATTTCAAACAGGAGGTAATACTATGACAGAAACCAAAAACGAGATCAGTGTTGCAAGAAACCACAAGGACAGATTATTTCGCATGATATTTCGTGAAAAGAAGGAACTATTGAGCCTTTATAATGCAGTCAACGGAACATCTTACACAAACACAGAAGAACTAGAGATTGTAACCTTAGAAAATGCCATCTATATGAATATGAAAAATGATCTGGCATTTATCATGGATTCATACCTGAATCTTTATGAACACCAGTCCACTTATTCTCCCAATATGCCATTGCGGGATTTGTTTTATATTGCAAAAGAATTGCAGGGGCAGGTTGATCACAGGGATCTGTATCGTAATACCCTGATTAAGATCCCGACACCGAGATTTTTAGTATTTTACAATGGTTCGGAGGAACAGGCAGAGAAGAAATATTTAAGATTATCAGATGCATTCCAAAAATCTATGGACGATCCGGATTTAGAATTAGTAGTGACCATGCTAAATATTAATCTGGGAAAGAACCGTGAACTTTTAAATCAGTGCCAGACCTTGAAAGAATATGCTATCTATGTGAAGAAAGTACGAACCTATGCAAAGAGCATGAAAGTAGAAGAAGCGGTAGACCGTGCGGTGAGAGAATGTATCAATGAAGGAATCCTGCGGGAGTTTCTGCTTCAGAACAGGAAAGAGGCGGTGGAAATGAGTATTTTTGAATATGATGAGGAAGCAGTCTTTGAGATTGTCCGAAAAGATGAATATGAGAAAGGACATCAGGAAGGAGTCATTGCAGGGAAGGCAGAGGATATTTTAGAACTGCTAGAAGATATTGGCACAATACCAGAGGAAGTGCGTGAAAAAATAACAGGTGAAATTGATCTTGAGATTTTGAAAAAATGGCACAAATTGGCGGCTAAGTCAGAGTCTATAGATGAATTTGTGTCGAAAATGTAAGTAAGGGAAATGTAGTTAGAGAGGGTATTTGTTCAGCGAGTTTCCGATGATTATTCCAAGTTTCCTTGTGCTGAGCATTCCGATGAACCTCCTCCAAAGCAGGAACCGTGTTCGCCAGAGGGCTCCACGCTTCCAGGAGTTTCATCTCCATAGCACAAAAAGAAACTTTTCATAATCGTCGGAAGCTCGCTGGGATATATGTTTTCTAATGCGGTTGGGGAGAGTAAGTTAAGCTCTACGTTGAGATTTCCGAGAAGGTGTTGCCGGATGATAGTGGCGAAAGAGACATAGATATATAAAACGGTTTTAGTATCGTGAATAGATTTTATTATGTAAACTTATCGATTTGTTGAACCTTCTTTACAATCATTAGAGAATCTTCTATATTGATACAATGCTGTTTCCCGGCTATCCCCACAGACAGTTGCGAGGCTTCCGTCGTGAGGAGCACACTGCCGCTCATGTTTTGTGCCTGTTTGAGCCTGTAGGGCGAGTTGCACAAAACATGAGCAAAAAGGCGTGGCGACGAACAGGAAACGCAGCATGTCAGTGGGGATAGCCGGGAACAAGAATACCCCTATGAGCATTTCCGACATTTCTGTATCCATTTCATCGGTATCGCAGAACCGAAGATAATACCCAGTGCAATAGCACCTGCCATCTTGAAAGTTTCCAGTCCCATAGAGGCAGCCATCCTGCCGTGATTCATGATCAGGTGGTAAGAGGTATAATAGATTCCGGCACCCGGAACTAAAGGAAGGATTCCTGTTACCAGATAAATAGTAACGGGAGCTTTTTTTATAATAGAAAGTATTCTTGCTAAAACGGTTACAAAGAAGGTAGCAAAAAGGGCAGCGATTACAACACTGTTGCCGAACTTTTGAAAAAGCAGGTACATTCCCCAGGTAAAGCAGCCGCAAAGACCACAGGCAAAATACTGTGAGCGTGGAGCAGAAAACAGTATGGCAAAAGCAAAGGTAGAAATAAACGCTAATAATAATTGTCCGATCATAATAAAGTACCTCCGAAAAACTGGTAACAGGTCATCACGGCACCGACTCCCACAGCAATACAAAGGGCTGTTACAAGTGCGTCTACCATGTGAATGACACCGGAAAGAAAATCTACATTAAAGAAATCCCGAATGGCATTGGTTAAAAGCAGTCCCGGAACAAGTGGCATGATACAGCCGATGACCATTTTATCGACCATGACAGGTGCATGCAGGGCATAAGGTAAAATGCTGAGTGCCGTTACGAGAGCACTTGCGGCAATCGTATAAAAAAAGCGGGAGGACTGCCGTATTCTGGCATGGTACAAAAAGGACTGCAGGGCAATTCCAATAAAAAGAGAAAAAAAGCAGTCTAAATATTTTCCACCAAAAAGCAGGGTAAATGCGGCACAGCCAAATCCGGAAGCCAGGTGTCGGAGTAACTGTTTTTCACTGAGAAGGGTGCTGCAGCTTTTCATTTTTTGGATAGCTTCTCCCGGAGGATAGTGGAACTCACAGATTTCGCGGGAGAGCTGGTTTACGGCAGCAATCCGTTCTAAATTTACATTGCTGAAAGCAACATGGCGGACCAGACTGTAGGGGTGGCTGCCCTGTTCATCAATGGTGGCAAAAATTCCGTTTGAGAGAACATAGACATTGTAGTCTTTGATGCCGTAGGATTCAATGATCCTCATCATCGTATCTTCCACGCGAAAAATTTCGCCTCCGTTTTTTATGAGAATTTCTCCGGCAAGCACTGCCAAAGATAAAATTTCCTGATTTTTATTCATAGTGACCTCGTGTATTTGTATCATTGTAAATTAGCGATGTGTGAGAAATGACCTCACGCAATCTATAAATAAAGTATGCAAAAAAGAGGAGCTTGTCAATATTTATTTCAATAAAAAAGAAAAGAATATTTTTAGAAAAAACTGACATACTAGAGGCAAATGGAAAAACGAGGTGATAAGATGAAACAGAAGACATACAGACTGTGTCTGTTTTCCATGATCGTCATTGTATTGGTAGTTGGGCTCCTTTGTTATGATCGTGCAGGAAAACAGGCACAGAATATGGCAGGTGCTGTGCTGGTGATGGAGGAATAGATGAGCAGTCAGACGATTTATATTAAGATAGATAAAAATGTATTGGTGCATAACCGCAATATTACACTGGGTGACATCGCAAAAATTGAGTGTACGGATGTTGGGATGTTACGCAAGATCCGTCAGAAAAAAGTGTATTCTTTTCAGGGAACGCATGCGAAAAAAAATCAGTTTCAGGTATTTTCCATATTAAAGATCATTCAGCTGATCCATGAGGATTATCCGAATGCAGATGTGCAAAACGAGGGTGAGGCAGATTTTATTGTGGAATATGTGCCAAGACTGAATCCACCGATGGGGGTTGCTTGTTTAAAGACCATTTTATTGTGCATTGTGATCTTTTTCGGTTCCGCCTTTACGATCATGGCCTTCAATAACGATGTCGGCGTCAGTGAAGTTTTTGCAAAATTTTATATGCAGGTGATGGGAAAAGAGTCCAGTGGATTTACGGAACTGGAAGTGTTTTATTCTATCGGTATTGCGTTTGGAATCCTGGTATTTTTTAACCATGTCGGAAGAAAGAAGATCACACCGGATCCGACTCCGCTGCAGGTGGAAATGCGTAAGTATGAAAATGATATAGATACAACATTTATCGAAAACAGCAGCAGGGGAGGAAGCAATATCGATGTGGGTTAACCATGTGATCTTAGCATTGATGGGATTGTTTGCAGGCTTTGCAGTATCTGCCGGAACATTTGCTTTTTTAATTGCCATCGGTGTTATCCCGAGACTGATCGGAAAGTCGAATACGGCAAGGGCGGTATTTTCTTATGAAACGATGATCCTGTTAGGGGGCGTTGTTGGAAATGTGATCTCCACTTATTCGGATATGTCCATGCCGGTAGGCAGGATTTTGTTGATCCTGTTCGGTTTTTGTGCAGGCATTTTTGTGGGCTGCATTGCCGTTTCTTTAGCAGAGATCATCAATACATTTCCCATTGTGTTCCGGCGTTATAAATTGAGTATCGGACTGGCATGGGCACTGGCATTTATGGCATTTGGAAAAATGGCGGGTGCATTGTTCTATTTTTGGACAGGGTATATGAGTACGCTGTAATAAGGAGGAAAACAGAGTGAAGGAAGAAGATAAGCAGATTCAAAATGAAGAGTATAACGAGTATGTAAAACAGGTGACTCCGACGAATAATCTTTTTGGAAATATGGTAAAAGCGTTTATCGTAGGAGGCGTTATCTGTGTCATCGGTCAGGTGATCTTAAACGTAGCTATGAACCGGTTTGGACTTGACAAAGAGACAGCAGGAAGCTGGTGCAGTATGTTGTTAATTTTGTTGAGTATTATTCTAACAGGATTTAATATTTACCCAACGTTTGCAAAATGGGGAGGTGCCGGAGCATTGGTGCCAATCACCGGATTTGCCAATTCCGTGGCTTCGCCGGCAATCGAGTTCAAAAAAGAGGGTCAGGTGTTTGGAATCGGATGTAAGATATTTACGATCGCAGGGCCGGTCATCCTCTATGGGATTTTTACAAGCTGGGTGTTAGGACTCATTTACTGGATCGGACGATGCGTGGGATGGTTTTAAAAGCAGATGTTGTCCGGACAGATGTTTTATAAGCCGCAGTAGCAGGACATCATGGATGTTAGAGTTTGCTATTGCGGTTTTTTTACTCTATAGGATTAGGGGCAAAAGACGGTTTGAAATTTTTGGATTGGCAACTTGTACAAATCCGGGTCTATTTTGTTCCGTTGTACGAAAATAAGAAAATCTAAGTCTGTCTGAGTCAGGCTGCAATGGAGTGACGTGTACGTCTTAAACGCCCCGTCCATGGGGCATTAAGACTTTTGCTGCCGTCCATGGCAGCAAAACACTATACATGAACAGCCAGACTAAGATTTACTAATTTTCTCCCAAAGTCACAAAAGCAGTCCCGGTTTTGTGCAAGTTGCCGACCACTAAGGTTGTGAGCCGTCTTTTGCGATACTAATCTCTATAGGAAAAATTGTGTTACATAAAAGTATAAAATTCGTGTTTTCGATAGAGCGAGAAGCCCTTCAGGCGAAGATGTGCAGCACACTTTTGTCTGTAACATATCCAACATACTTGACAACCAATATTATACGTCATATAATATTGACTATCAAATAGCAAGGAGAGATTCCATGATTTTTCAGACGGGTGCGGCTCTTTTGGATGCAATCGTTCTTGCAGTTGTTTCTAAAGAGGAAGAAGGCACATATGGATATAAGATTACACAGGAAGTACGCAGTACGATCGAGGTTTCGGAATCGACACTCTATCCGGTACTCCGACGACTGCAAAAAAACCAGTGTTTAGAAGTATACGATGTGGAATGTGCGGGCAGGAACCGGCGGTATTACAAGATTACGGATGCCGGAAGAGCACAGCTTTTATTATATCGCAGGGAATGGGCGGATTATTCTTCTAAAATCAGTCTGCTGTTTTCTGGAGAGGAGATTAAATGAACCGAAAAGTATTTATGGAGAGACTGCGTGAGTGTTTAGCAGATATTTCTGCGGAAGAAAGAGAAGATGCACTTACATATTATGAGAGTTATTTTGAAGAAGCCGGTGTGGAAAATGAGGCACAGGTCATTGAGGAACTGGGTTCTCCTGAAAAAGTAGCAGAGAACATCAAGCGTGATCTGCTCGAGGAACCGCAGAGCAGTATCCAGGCACCGGAATGTATGAAAAAGGAATCGTCAGAGGATTTTTCATCAGAAGATTTTGAAAAAAACGAACAATACGAAGAATATGAACAAAAGGATAAGTCAGGAAGGATTGCTATGATCATTGTAATTGCTGTTTTAACGTTTCCAATCTGGATCACTGTGGCAGCAACATTATTTGGACTGATCGTGGCAGCTTTTGGCGTGTTGTTCGGATGTGCAGCGGGAGGCATTGCAGCAACAGTGGGACTTCTGATATCAGGAGTGGCATTAATTGGCATGGGAATCGGCGGATGTATCTCCGGCAGTATTGCAGCGGGAATCCTTGTGACGGGAGCCGGATTTTTCGTAATGGCAATCGGAATCCTTTTATTGATCTGTGTTGTATGGATCTGCGGCAGGGCAGTTCCGGCATGTTGCCGTTGGATCGTCAATCTTTGTAGAAAACCATGGCAAAGAAGAAAGGAGCGTATGTCATGAAAAAATTTGTGAAAGGCTGTCTGATCTTAGCAGCCGTATGTGCGGTACTTGGCGGTGTGGCATGCGTGACCGGACTGGTATTAGGAGCCGGAACGGGAGAATTGCAGCAGGCATTTCGTGAGAGTGGATTAAAAGACTGGATTTGGGAAATCGGTTCGGATAGTTCAGAGGAATCTTTTGACTGGGAAAAGGAAAGCGACGTGTCAAAGACGCTGGATAGTTTTTCAAGTGAAGAGATCGATTCTTTAGAAATTGAATTAAAATATGGAACATTAGATATAGAAGAAAGTGATACGGATGAAGTCACGGTAAAAGTAGAAAAAGATCAGGAAAAATGCAAGGCTACGGTCAATGACAGGGTATTAAAGATAGAAGATACGCGAGAAAAAGGGATCAAAGGACATAATTACCATGTGCTGTTACTGATTCCAAAAGGAATGGAGTTCGACCAAATAAAAATTGATAATGATGCAGGAACGGTGGATGCACATGACACTACTTTAAAAGCACAAAACATCAATTTCAAGGTTTCTGCCGGAGAGATTATGGCGGAGCGTTTAGAGACAGAAAAGTTAAAGCTGCGGGTAGGTGCCGGAAATGCAGACATCGATGAGTTGAAAACAAGTAACGCAGACCTGACCTGTGGAGTAGGAAATATTGATGTAAAACTCACAGGCACTGAAAAAGATTACAATTATCAGGTAAGCTGTGGAGTAGGAAATATCTCGATCAATGACCAGGATTTTTCTTCACTGGGCAAGGATAAAACCGTGGATCATGGTGCTAAAAAAGAGATACGCTTAGATTGTGGAGTAGGAAATATTACATTGGTTACAGAGAAGGAGGAAATTTGAGATGGAAACAAAGAAATTGTATCGTTCTAAAAAAGACAGAGTTTTTGCAGGAGTATGTGGAGGAATTGGTGAATACCTTGGCGTGGACCCGACCGTGATCCGACTTCTGGCGGTAATCTTAGGATTTACGGGAAGCGGTGTGCTGGCTTATATTGTGGCAGCTATTTTGATACCGGAAAATCCGGTGTATTAAGGAAGTACCGAAAGACCCTGATATGCAGTCTGTGTACCAGGGCTTTTTTGCGTTAAAAATTTCATAAAAGTATTGAAACTTTTTGCTATGTAGGGGAATCTAATGATTAGAAAAGAAAAAAGGAGGTACAGGCAGGTAATGTTTTTTCAAAGAAAAGACGTAAAGGAACAAAAGATAGAAGAACTTTTGTTAGAAAACTATAACAGATATTACCGATTGGCATACAGTTATGTACACAATGAAGCGGATGCAGCAGATATTGTACAGAATGGAGCCTATAAGGCAATACGAAATAGTGATTCGTTGAAAAATGTGGAATATGCACAAACGTGGATCTATCGGATTATGCTGAATGAGATTTTTCAATGTGCCAAAAAGAAACAGATGGTTTCATTAGACGAACTGCCGACAGAACAGGGACAGGAAGATCACTATGAAAATATTGATCTGAAAAGAGCATTAGATCAGATGAATCCGCAGGATAAGGCAGTGATCGAATTAAGGTATTTTGAGGATATGAAGATAGAAGATATTGCAAAGGTGTTAAATGAAAATGTCAATACCGTAAAAAGCAGACTTTACCGGGGACTGAAAAAACTTCGGTTAGAACTGACAGATGCGTGGCAGTGGGAATAGAAAGGAGATATTGTTATGGAAGAAAAAAAGAAGAACAATGCAGCAACATTAGAACAGGTAAAAAAAGAGTATCAAAAGCCGTGTATGACACAAGAACAGGTGGAACAGATGAAACAAAGGATAGAAGAAGCAAGAGCAGAAAAACAAAAGAAGGCCGCCAATTCCTATATGGGAAGAAAAATAGCAGCCGCTGCAGCAGTGGTTGTCGCAGCGTTTATCGTTTTGCCAAATACATCTGAGAATGTGGCACATGCAATGAATCAGATTCCTGTGTTAGGAGGTCTGGTAGAAGCAGTTACTTTTCGGGATTACAAATATGATAACGGAAAGCATACCGCGGATATTGAAACTCCAAAACTGTCTGTGAAAAAGAGTAAGACAGATCAGGAGGATTCAAAAACACAGCAGAATCTAAAAGAGACTACGAAGGAAGTAAATGCAGAAATTCAAAAACTTACCGATCAGATCGTAACAGAGTTTGAAAGTGGTCTGAAAGATAAAGAAGGGTATCAGGAGATGCAGGTAAAGCATGAGGTACTCAGCACCACAAAAGATTATTTTACATTGAAACTGATCTGTTATCAGGCAGCCGGAAGTGGTGCGGAAACCGATTATTATTATACGATCGATTTAAAAACAGGAAAACGGCTGGCGCTGGCAGATCTGTTTGTAGAAGGTGCCGATTATATTACTCCGATCAGTGAAAATATTAAACAGCAGATGAGAGAACAGATGAAAAAAGATGAGAATGTTATATACTGGTTAGATGATCCAGAGGTGTCGGAATGGAACTTTGAAAAGATTACGGACCAGACATCATTTTATCTGAACCAGGATGGAAAACTTGTCATTTGCTTTAATGAAGGTGATGTGGGACCGATGTCCATGGGATGTGTACAATTTGTAATTTCAAATAAAGTCATTGCAGATATAAGAAAATAAATTATCATTTAATAAAAATACCCTTTACCGGTCAGAAACCGGCGAAGGGTATTTTTTAAAATAAAGCGTTACGCGCTTTGGTATTTCATCTTTTAAGCACAGATCCATTCTCTTGCATCTTCAATCTTCATAAGTACCGGAAGCAGTACCAGACTGATGACGATTCCGGTAACACCCTGTAAAATGTTGAAAGGAATACCGGAGGCACTAGAAGCAATACCGGCAGCAAGTGTTGCGGAGTTAAAATGTCCACTGGCGAGAGCAGCAAGTCCTGCTTCATAAACAAAGTAGCCAAATACCATAACGGCTTCACCGATGATACCACCCAAAATGATGCTTAAATATTTTGCACCATTTCCGTTAAAACGATGCTGCATGCGGTGGAATAAGAAGCCTGCAACAAAAGCGGTAAGCGCTTTGATGATCAGTGTGGCAGGTGCCCAGGAAGCATATCCTGAAAAAATATCTGCAAACATAGAACCGATGCCGGCGGAAAGTGCACCGCCTAAAGGTCCAAGAACGATACCACATAAGAGGACGAGACCGTCTCCTAAATGAATATAGCCTAAGGTAGGTGTTGGGATTTTAATGATCATGGTGGCAATGCAGGTCAGAGCAGCCATTAATGCACCAATCACAAGTTTTTTTGTGCTTTTCATATCCAATTCTCCTTTTCGTTGTCTTTTGTTACTGCACATTATAGAGAGAAGATGGCTGTTGTAAAACATCCAGTTTTAAAATAATTACACAAGCCAGTTTAGATGGAAGAGGTCAACGTTATCGGTAAAATAAAGTTCTTTTTTAACCGATCTTTCGTAAATTATAAAAAAATGGAATTTTTTATATGAATAATGAAAAATTAGAAAACCAGTTAAATCTTGCCTTGGAGGCAACCCGGCGGGAAAGAGAAAAGTCGGAAGAATTGGAAGTCGGATATGAGAAAAGTACCAATACATGGGAGCTGATTGTCAAATATAGTGGGAATATCAGTCCTCTGGAAGATGTAGAGCGTGGAATTGTGATTGAACAGTTGAGTAATGAATATGCGATTGTCCGCATACCGGAGAATCTGATTGCGGAGTTTGTGGCAAACCCGGAAATTGAATTTGTGGAAAAGCCTAAAAACCTGTATTTTTCACTGGTGCAGGGAATCCGTCAATCCTGTGTTCTTCCGGTGCGCAGAAGTCCCTATTTTTTAGAGGGAAAAGATGTTATTACGGCAATTATTGATTCGGGAATTGACTATTTTCATCCTGATTTCAGAAATGAAGATGGCAGTACCAGAATTCTTGCATTATGGGACCAGACATTACAGCCGGGAGAGGGTGAAAAACCGCCATATGAATTTCGCCGGGGGGTAGAGTTTTCAAGGGAGGAAATTAACCGTGCATTGGAGGCTGGAAGTGAGGCGGCGGGGCTTCAGATTGTGCCAAGCCGTGATGCGAGCGGACATGGCACCCATGTGGCAGGCATTGCGGCAGGAAATGGCAGGGCATCCGCAGGGCGATATACCGGTGTGGCACCGAAAAGCGAGCTGTTAGTGGTAAAGCTGGGATATCCGGGAGAAAATGCATTCCCAAGAACCACAGAACTGATGACGGCGTTGGATTATGTCATACAAAAAGCCATAGAGTATCGCAAACCGGCAGCTGTGAATATCAGCATTGGTAACACTTATGGCGGTCACAGTGGGAGGTCTTTGTTAGAGACTTATATAGATGATATTTCTAATTACGGAAGAAATGTAATCTGCGTTGGCAGTGGAAATGAGGGGGCAGCCAGAGGACACGCACAGGGAACATTGAGAGAGGGATTTTCAGAAGAAATTCAGTTAGCCGTAGCACCTTATGAGGCGACGTTAAGCGTTCAGATATGGAAAAATTATGCCGATGATTTTGATATCAGCATTATCGCACCTTCCGGTAAAAAAGCCGGACCGCTTCAGCAGATTTTAGGTGCACAGCGTTTTACACTGGACGGAACAGAGATTTTACTTTACTATGGGGAACCGAGTCCTTACAGTCCGTATCAGGAAATTTATATTTCATTTCTGCCAATCGGAGATTATGTTGACAGCGGTGTCTGGAGGTTTGAACTGATTCCGCATAGAATTGTACAGGGAAATTACAATCTGTGGATGCCAAGTCAGGCTGTGTTAAGTGCGGGAACCGGTTTTTTATATCCGTCGGAAGAGATTACTCTGACCATTCCATCTACGGCATCCAGAGTCATTACCGTAGGTGCTTATGATGCCTATTCGATGCAGCTTGCAGATTTTTCCGGGCGGGGCTATACCAGGGAAACCAATCAAATCAAACCGGATCTCGCAGCACCGGGTGTCAATATTATCTCCTGTGCACCGGGTGGAGGCTATGTGGCAGCATCGGGAACTTCCATGGCAACGCCGTTTGTAACCGGAGGAGCGGCACTCCTGATGCAATGGGGTATCACCGATGGTAATGACCCGTTTTTATACGGTGAAAAAGTAAAGGCATATTTCATCAAAGGGGCAAGACGCATTGAAGCGGTGGCGGAATATCCGAATCCGGAGATTGGGTGGGGGACGCTGTGTGTGGCGGAGAGCTTGCCGGGGTAATTTGAAAGACATTGATAATATACAAAAAAAGAGATATAATTATATCGATAAAATGATATATCTATAAGATGATAGGAAAGGATGAAGAAAATGATTATTAAGGCTTCAGCAACACTTCGGAACGATTATGCTTCTATTTCTGATCTTGCGAAAAAAACAAGAGAACCGATTTATATAACAAAAAATGGGGAGGGAGACGGAGTATTTATGAGTATTGATGCTTTTGAGAAAAGAGAGCAGGCATTAGAACTTCGTGCAAAAATCATGCAGGCAGAAGAGGAACGGTTAAGCGGAGCAAAGACAAAAAGTATCTCCGAAGCAAGAAAGGAATTGAGGAAACGTGCAGGAACAATATAAAGTTGAGATACTTCCGACAGCATGGGAAGATTTGAAAAAGATTGAAGATTATTATCTGCTTCAATTTGGCGTGGAATCCGCTATGAAAGTTACAGAACAGATTTTGGACAGTATTGAACGATTAGAGAGTTTTCCTGATTCTGGTTCTCTGACACCGGATAGATGGCTGAACGGGCAGGGGTATCGAATGGTCATATCTAAAAGGTATGTTTCTATATATCGACCGATAGGAAAAGTAGTTTATGTGTATCATATTACAGATACGCAGACAGAGTATACGAAATTGTTTTCGTGATGGTAAAGAGGTAGCAGGATGAAAGAATGTTCAGTTTGCCAATCCACTGGAAAAATTAAAAATCGAAAATATAACCAGAGCAAAAGTAACGAATACAAAGAGGGTAGAGAAAAATTTGCTTGCCGGGGTAAAAAATAGCACCTTTTGATTTTGGGGAAATCCAGTAAATATACGGCTTTACAATGGATTTTGACAAAGTAAATCATGTCGTTGATGAGCATATTAGATTTTGTTAAAATAAGATTAACAGTTAGTGCTAAGTGTAATATAATCGAAAGGTAACGATATACTATGAAACGTAAAATCAGATATCAGGCAAAGACAGATTTAAAACTATTGAGACGTATTAATGGAATATCCAAAGAATATGTGGCTGATAAGATTGGCTATACTATAAGAAGCCTAGAACGGATGGAAAAAGAAAATGCGGTTACAACAGAGCGTACTGCACATCAATTATGCAGTTTATATGACTTGGTGTATGAAGAACAATTTTTTATCGTGGATAAAAAATCACTGGAATGTGTTCGGCGATGTTTAGTGGAGAATAAAAAAGTACCGGAGCATATTGTCTACCATAATAGTAAGTATTATCTTTTATATGTCAGGAAGGTGGGATTGTTTCAAGATTGTATTGCAGGAAATGTAATGTGGGTTGGAAATTATAATCGAAATATGGAACGGCGAAGACTAAGGGAAGTTAATGCGAATGTAGTTTTGCAAGAAGAGCCTGCCATTGAGATAATAAATAGTGAAGATGAGTGGTGTTATTGGTATCATAATCTAATCATTGGTAAGTTGTATAAGGTGATTGTATCAGAAGGGTGTATGGAAAAGTGTCTACGAACATGTTTAGATGAAGTGATAGTTACACAAGATAATTTTCATTCGTATGACGGAATAACAGACATTGCTTTTTTGGGAACTAAAAAAAGATATTACTAAAATTCGTGCAATGCACAAAAACAAGGAGCAACACTATGGAAATTAAAAGAGATGTATACCTTGAACAGTTTAAAATACGAAAAGATAATGGAATGATTAAGATTATTACAGGGAAATGCGTTAATATAGGACGGCACCGAACAAAAGGAGAAGATGAAGCAGCAGAGTACAATTAATGTTTACGGAAGGATAATAACCCACAGAGGGCTGAGATGGTCCTTATCCTCGCAACACCAATATCCATGAGAAGATTGCTGAAGCCAAGAAGCATAATATAGATGATAGGGTTTCTTCGGTGTCACCTCAGATTGGGAAGCAACATCGAATATATGTAGGCACAGTAGTTGTTTGCAATAATCATAAGTATCTGATTCCATTATCACATCCGGTTGAAAAACACAAGAGAATGAGCCAAGAGCTGATTTTGATAAGATAATAGACAAAAAAGGAAAACTTTTGGGAGTGCTGAATTATAATCTTATGATTCCGGTAGAGGACAATCAACTTATAAAAGTTGACTTGAAGGAGAATAAAAAAGATACTCCAGCTGAAAGACATTATAAACAACTATGTATAGATGAGCTTACATGGTGTAGAAAAAATGCTGAGATAATAATTAATAAGGCTAACTGCTTATATAATCTATGTATGGGAGATTCAAATTATAAGGGGAAGACAAGATGCCTCAATTTTGGTAAAGTGTCAGGTGTGTCTCAGTTGCGGAAATGTGCTGGAATTTGTAAAAGAGGCGGTTACAGATGTAGTTTTTTCCTATCTTGACATAATAAAAGAAAGATGATAAGATAACACTGTTATTAAATAACAGTGTTATTTTTTCTATGAGAAGAAAGATGATGAGTCGAAGAGCCTATACAAAATTCTTCTTACAGAGCAAAACGAGGTGCACCATGAAACCAACAAACGAAAAGCTGGCAGCAGATATTCTGTCGGCAGGGAAAAAAGAATTTTTAGAAAAGGGATTCCAGAAAGCGTCTATGCGTAGTATTGCATCATCGCTTGCGGTGACGACCGGAGCAATTTATCGCTACTACACGGACAAAGAAGCCATTTTTGAGGCGTTGGTGGAAGAACCGGCAAAAGAATTAGCTGACCGCTACAGAGCGAGTCAGCAGAAATTTGCAGAAATGTCTTTAAAAGAACAGTTAGAAGGGCTGCCGGATGTGGCTGATCATGAGTATGTATGGATGGTAGATTATGTTTATGACCATTTTGATGCATTTAAACTGATTGCCTGCTGTTCGACAGGTACCAGATATGAACATTATCTGGATGCATTGATAGAGATAGAGGTCAATGCCAGTCATCTGTTGATGGAAAAAATGCAGCGGGAGGGTTTGAATGTCCTTCCACTGGATGATGACATGGTACATATTTTAGCAAGTGCACTCTTTAACGGGCTGTTCGAGACGGTACGCCATGACACGCCAAAGGAGAAGGCGGTAGCATATGTGGATACACTGCGAACCTTTTATTCGGCAGGATGGTTTAAGATTTTAGGAATCCAATGAGAAATGTAAAAGGCATTTCTCTTATTTTTCGATGATGAGTTAGTTGAATCTAACAAAAATTAGTGCAGGAGGAAATGCAACGATGGAACAGGAAAAGAAACGTTCGCCCTATCAGATGTTATGGGAATGGGCAAGAGCATATCACGGTTCGTTTTATGCCGCAGTTATCTTTGCGGTATTGGGAGTTGTGTGCAGTATGATACCGTACTTTTGTGCGGCGGGTATCATAAAACTTTTGTTAGAAGGATGTGAGGAAATAGAAAAATTGTTGCCGTATTTTGGAGGAATGCTAGGAGGCTATGCAGGCAAGGTGATTTTTTCCTGTATTTCTACGGGAATTTCACATAGGGCAACCTATGCTACGCTTCAGGATTTAAGGAAACAACTGATTGCAAAGCTATCGAGAGTTCCAATGGGAACAATTTTAGAGACACCTTCCGGGCAATACAAGACAACGATTGTAGACCGTGTAGAGGGTATGGAACCGACCCTGGCACATCTCTTGCCGGAGATGACAGCAAATGTATTGGTGCCACTTGTCATTGCGGTTTATATCTTTGTACTGGACTGGCGTATGGGCCTGGCATCTTTAGTCACTCTGGTAATTGGCATGGTTGTCGCGGGACAGAGTGGAAAAACCTATGCAGTACGCTGGGAAGGAGCGGTAAAGACCGGGAAACGAATGGCAGACGCAATTGTAGAGTATGTCGGAGGTATTCAGGTAGTGAAGGCGTTCAGCCAGTCAGCCGGTTCTTATCGCAGATATGCGGATGCAGTGAATGATAATGCACAGTATTATGTAGACTGGATGCATGATAATCAGAAATATATGGCATCCATGCAGTCCATTGTGCCGGCAGTTCTGGTAACGATACTTCCGGTAGGTACGGGACTTTGGGGAACAGGAAGTTTAAGTGCTGCGGAATTTTTTACCATTATTATCCTGTCATTGGGACTGACCGGACCGTTGATGGCAGCAATGACATTTGTGGATGATTTAGCAGTAGTGGGAACCAATGTAGGAGAAATTGCAGCAATTTTAGAAGCAGACGAATTAGAGCGTCCAAAAGAAATCGCAGAATTAAAAGGAAACGGTATTGAACTGCATCAGGTGGAATTTTCCTATGGTGAAAAGACGGGCGAAGTGCTGCATGGCATCAATCTTTCCATTCAGCCGGGAACAGTCAATGCATTGGTAGGACCATCCGGTTCAGGAAAATCAACACTTGCAAAACTGATTGCAGGTTTTTGGAATGTAACCGGAGGAAGTATCACATTGGGAGGAACGGATATCCGCAAGATACCGTTTGAGCAGTTAAACGGACAGATTGCTTATGTATCACAGGAAAATTATCTGTTTGACCGTTCTATCCGGGATAATATCCGTATGGGGAATCCGAATGCAACGGATGAAGAAGTGGAAGAAGCTGCACGTCAGTCAGGATGCGACAGTTTCATTCGTGCATTAGACAATGGATATGATACCGTTGCAGGAGGTGGCGGAGGTCATCTTTCCGGAGGAGAAAAACAGAGAATTTCCATTGCAAGAGCCATGTTAAAAAATGCACCGATTGTTATTCTGGATGAAGCAACAGCCAGTGTGGACCCGGAAAATGAAGCACAAATACAAAAAGCACTGTCAGCATTAACAGCAGGGAAGACATTGATTGTTATCGCACACCGGCTTTCCACAATTGTGGATGCAGATCAGATTATAGTAATCGAAAACGGATGTGTTGCGGGATGCGGAAAGCAGGAAGAATTATTAGCAGACTGCCCGCTGTACGCAAACATGTGGAAAGCACATCAGGAATCCAAAGACCGGATGGGAGAGGAGGAACAAAAAGATGCTTCAAATAATTAAAAAAATATTTAATTTTGCAGGAAAGAAGCGGGAATTACTGAAAAAAGCAGTACTTACAGCATTTGTGGGTGCGATTTTTGGAGCATTGCAGTTTGCGGCTTTAATGATTGTTTTAGATGCAGTGATCGCAAAAGAATATACGGTTGCCGTTATCTTTGGAGCATTGGGAATCATGCTGCTTTCCATCATAGGAAGGCTGATATGCATGTATCATTCAACCAATGCGGAAACAGAGGTAGGATACTTTATGGTGGCACAGAAGCGAATAGAGATCGGTGACCGTTTACGCTACATACCAATGGGATATTTTAATAAAAACAGTTTGGGAGCCATTACCGGAGTTGTTACCACAACCTTAGGAGATGTGGAAAATTCAGCAGCAAGATGTTTAGTCACACTTTTTGGTGGATTTTTAAATACGTTTGCACTTTGTCTGATGCTGTTTATTGTGGACTGGCGGCTGGGACTGTTGTCACTGACAGGAATTGCAGTATATTTGTCAGCAACCGAAATTTCCACAAGAAAATCTAAAGCAACCGGACCTGCAAGACAGAAAGCACAGGAGCAGTTGTCTGAATCCGTATTGGAATATGTACAGGGTATGAGCGTGGTCAAAGCATATGGATTAGAAAAAGATAACCGTCAGACCGTTCAGAAAACCATCGAGGAAAGCTGTAACAAAGCATTAAAACTTGAGTATACGGTACTTCCTTGGTCAGGAATCCGGCAGGGAGTCGTATGGATTTTTAGTCTGCTTATCGGAATATGCAGTGTGATGTTTTATTTTCAGGGAAGTATGCCATTATCCCGTTGTATTCTGATGTTGATCGCATCCTTTATGATTTACAGAGAATTGGAAAATGCAGGAAATATGTCGGATTTGCTTCAGATGCTGGGGGCATCCATAGATACCGCAAACGCCATTGATGGGATTCCGATTATGGACGAAAAAGGAGCAGAGCTTGCACCGCAGGATGCTTCCGTGACATTTAAGGATGTGGAGTTTTCCTATGAGGAAAGAAAAATTTTAGACCATATCAATATAGAAATAAAGCCGCAGACTACGACTGCTATCGTTGGACCTTCCGGCAGTGGAAAAACCACACTTTGTCATCTGATTGCACGTTTCTGGGATGTGCAGGGCGGTCAGATTTTAGTAGGCGGGCATCCGGTACAGGAGTATAAATTAGACAGTCTGATGAAAAATATTTCTATGGTATTTCAAAATGTCTATCTGTTTCAGGACACCATTGAAAACAACATCAAATTCGGCAGACCGGATGCGACCCGCGAGGAAGTGGAAGCTGCCGCAAAACGTGCCTGCTGCCACGAATTTATCATGGCACTTCCGGATGGATATGATACCGTAGTAGGAGAGGCAGGAGGAACTCTTTCAGGCGGCGAACGGCAGAGGATTTCCATTGCAAGAGCATTGTTAAAAGATGCACCGATCGTCATATTAGACGAGGCAACCGCCAGCGTAGACCCGGAAAATGAGAAAGAACTGCAGGAAGCCATTGATGCACTGACACAGAATAAGACCATTATCATGATCGCACACCGTTTAAAAACCGTGCGTCATGCCAACCAGATACTGGTATTGGACAATGGCCATATCGTGCAGCAGGGAACGCATGAAGAACTTGCAGGAGAACCGGGACTGTACTACGACTTCTTAAATGCAAGAAAAGAAGCAGTGGGCTGGAAAGTAAGCCGATAAAGTATTGAAGCAATATATATTTCAACATAAGAAAATATAGCCGGCACCTGAAGTATCTGACAGGTGCCGTTCTGTAACTACTAAAGTGTAACCAGCTTTCTTATAATGGAGTATTAATGAACCACTAACGAGAAAGTTTCTCAATAGCAAAAAAATACTAAAATTTCCGAAAAGAAACGTTATAATAAGGTTAGAAATAACTAACTATCATAAGAAGGAGATTGTTATGTATTTAGAGTTAAAAAATATTCATAAATCCTTTGGCAGCGGTGACAACCGGACAGAGGTGCTCCGTGGGATCAGCTGCGGAGTAGAAAAAGGAGATATCTGTGTTTTACTTGGACCATCCGGTTCGGGAAAATCCACCTTATTGAATATTATAGGAGGAATTGAAACAGCCGATGAGGGCAGCATCATCATTGATGGCGAGACCGTAGAGAACATGAATGACAAGCAGCTTTCCCTGTACAGAAGAAAGCACTTAGGATATGTGTTCCAGTCCTACAATCTGATTCCGAATCTGACGGTAAAAGAAAATATTGAAACGGGTGCGTACTTAAGCAATGATCCACTGCCGTTGGATGATATGTTAAAAACACTCGGACTCTGGGAGCATAAGGACAAAATCCCAAACCAGCTTTCCGGAGGACAGCAGCAGAGAACAGCCATCGGAAGGGCGATCATCAAAAATCCGGACATACTGCTCTGTGATGAGCCAACCGGAGCTTTGGACTATAAGACCTCGAAAGAGATTTTAAAACTCATTGAGACCGTAAATCAGAAATTTGGAAATACCGTCATCTTAGTCACACATAATGATGCGATCCGCCATATGGCAGATCAGGTCATAAAGCTGCATGACGGACAGATCCGCCACAATGATAAGAATGAGCAGAAGATTCCTGCCGTAGATTTAGACTGGTAAGGAGGGAGCTGTATGAAAAATCCATTACATAAAAGATATCTGCGGGAGTTAAAGCAGGATGCCGGAAAATATCTGGTACTGTTTTTGTTCCTGACACTGACGATTGGATTTGTATCGGGATTTCAGGTTGCTGACAGCAGTATGACCAAGGCATATGATGAGAGTTTTGAAAAATATAAAATAGAAGACGGACATTTTACACTTGCAGTCAAAGCAGATAAGGAATTAAAGAGTAAATTAAAAAAAGAACATCTGAAACTGAGTGAAATCTTTTATAAAGATGTAGAGCGTAAAAACGAACATTCCGTGCGTATTTATACCCAAAATGACGATGTCAATAAAATCTGCGTCATGGATGGAAAATTCCCAGAGAATAAAGATGAGATCATCATAGACAGGCTTTATGCGGAAAATAATGGGATCGCTATCGGAGACAAGTTTGATGTTGACGGGAAAAAGTTTACGGTCAGCGGAGTGGCAGCATTTTCTAACTACAGTGCGTTGTTTAAAAACAATACGGATATGATGTTTGATGCTAACAAGTTTACCGTTGCCATGGTAACGAAAAAGGGCTTTGAGAGGTTTTCTGATGATGAACTGCATTATTGCTATGCATACCGCTGGAATTACCGCGGATATTCGGAGCAGAAAGCATCGGATAAGTCAGACGATGTCAAAGACATTTTAAAGGAGACCGGCTTACTGACCGATTTTGTCAAGGCAAGTGATAATCAGGCGATCACCTTTACCGGTGAGGACATGGGCGGCGATTTGGTCATGATCATTACCCTGCTCTATATCGTGATGGTCGTTCTGGCATTTGTCTTTGCCGTAACGACACGCAGTACGATAGAAAAAGAAGCATCAACCATAGGAACCCTGCGGGCACTCGGCTACACACGGGGTGAACTGATCCGGCATTATCTGACCCTGCCGATCCGGGTTACGCTGATCTCAGCAGTTATCGGAAACATTTTAGGATATACATGTATGAAAGATGTGGTCGTAGATATTTATTATCACAGCTATTCACTTCCGACTTACGAGACGATCTGGAATACGGAAGCCTTCTGGCTGACAACCGTAGTTCCATGCCTGATCGTATTTGCGATTGTGCTGTTGATCTTAGTTTCCATGATGCATCTGCCACCGTTGCAGTTTTTACGTCACGAGCTGCGGAAAAAGAAAAAGAAAGGCGTGATACGTCTGCCGGAGTTTAAATTTTTTACACGTTTCCGGCTGCGTATCGTATTCCAGAATATTTCAGCATACCTGACCCTGTTTTTAGGTGTGTTCTTTGCAAGTTTTCTGCTGTTCTTTGGTATGATGATGTCACCTCTGTTACAGAATTTTAAAACAGAAGTCATTAATTCAGAAATTGCAAAATATCAGTACATTTTAAAGGCACCTGTTCAGACAGAGACAAAGGGTGCGGAAAAATATGCAGTGATGTCCTTACAGACAGAGCGGGGCGAAGAGATCACGGTCTATGGTGTGGAAGAGGATTCTACCTATTTGAAGGATGCCAAGATCCCTTCCGGAAAAAATAAAGTGCTTCTTTCCGATGGATTTTTAGAAAAATATGGTCTGAAAGAGGGAGGAAAAGTAACCTTAGAAAAGAAATATGAGGATGATTCCTACACCTTTACCGTCAGTGGTACATATGATTATCCGGCGACCTTGTCGGTATTTATGAGTATGGAGAATTTTAACCGTATCTTCGATTATGATGAGGATTATTTTAACGGATATTTTACAGATAAAAAAATAAAGGATATTGACAGCAGCATGGTTGCATCCATTATCACACAGGATGACCTGACCGTCATTGCGGACCAGTTAGAGGATTCCATGGGCGACATGATGTGGCTGATGTGCGCATTTTCCGTATTCCTCTATGTTTTAGTCATCTATCTGTTAGCAAAAATGATCGTGGAGAAAAATGAACAGTCCATTTCCATGATCAAGATCTTAGGCTACAGTGACAAAGAGGCAGGCAGTCTCTATAACCGTGCGACAGGAGTCGTATTAGTGATATCATTGCTACTCGTCATTCCAATCTGCCACTTTACAATGATGGCAATTTACTATGTGATGATGCAGCAATTTAACGGCTGGCTGACCTACTATGTTGCTCCTTGGGTCTATCCTGCGATGATTGCGATCGGCATTGTATGCTATCTGGTCGTACATATGATCCAGATGAAGCGCATACGGAGAATCCCGATGGGACGTGCATTAAAGGATATGGAGTAAGGATAGGGAACGAAGAAATAAAAGAGAAAGATATAAAAGGATTTGATCAGAATCTTCAGAAGAACAGTACATTTCTAAAAATAGAGAGGTGCTGTTTTTCTATGTGTTTTAGAACATTCGAGTGGATTTTAAAAGAAAATTCGCACCGGCGAAATCCACAATCACGGTTGCGATACATCCTGTCACATGATACAATGAGTGCAAGCGAGAAGAACGTGCTTGCACGTTCGGTGAGCATACAGACTAGTAAAGCAAAGTGAGGAGAGGAAATGACACTTCTTATTAAAAATGGGCATGTCTTAGACCCTGCAACGGAAACAGACGAGGAAATAGATATTTTCATTGAAGATGGAAAAATTGCAAAAAGAGGAAAAAAATTAAAATGTAAAGCAGAGCGTGTCATAGATGCGGCAGGCAGTTATGTCATGCCGGGATTTATTGATCTGCATGTGCATTTAAGAGATCCGGGATACGAAGAAAAGGAAACGATTGCAAGCGGAGTGCGGGCAGCGGCAAAGGGCGGTTATACGACGATCTTAGCAATGCCAAACACAAAGCCGGTCGTAGATAATGCGGACGTGGTGTCATATGTGCATAAAAAAGCAGAGAGTGAGGGACTGACCAGAGTCTTACAGGTTGGAGCAGTCACAAAAGGGCAGCAGGGAGAGGAACTTGCGGATATCAAAGGCATGGTTCAGGCAGGCAGCCCGGCGATCAGTGAAGACGGCAAATCGGTCATGCGTACCGATTTATATAGAGAAGCAATGAAGATTGCAGCAGAGTGTAAGATTCCTGTGTTAGCACACTGCGAAGATATTCATTTAGTTCAGGGCGGAGTAGTAAACGCAGATGAGATCACTAAAAAACAGGGACTTGCAGGGATCACCAATTCCGTAGAAGACGTGATTATTGCGAGAGATATTATTTTAGCAAAAGAGACAGGTGCAAGACTGCATCTTTGTCACTGTTCCACAAAGGACAGCGTTACCATGGTAAAACAGGCAAAGGCAGATGGACTTCCTGTGACGGCAGAGGTCTGCCCACACCATTTTACATTGTCTACCGAGGATATGGTACCGTATGATACCAATTATAAAATGAACCCGCCACTTCGGACAAAAGCGGACGTGGAGGCATTAAGACAGGGATTAAAAGAAGATATCATGGATGTCATTGCAACAGACCATGCTCCGCATACAAAACAGGATAAAAATCAGAGTATGCAAAAAGCACCGTTTGGAATCGTGGGCATCGAAACCGTTGCGGCGCTGACTTATAGTGAGCTGGTATTAAAGGGATATCTGACACCAATGCAGATGGCGGAAAAGATGAGTTACAATCCGGCAAAAGTCATTGGAAGTGACAGAGGCAGCTTAGAAGTTGGAAAAGATGCGGATATTGTAATCTTTAATCCGAAAAAAACATATCAGATCGATAAAAATAATTTTGCATCCAAAGGAAGAAATACACCATTTGATGGACGTACCGTAACCGGTGAGGTAGAGTATACCATTTGTGGCGGTAAGATGATATATGAAAAAGAAATGACAGGAGAAAAAGCATGATCAACAAACTAATCAGTAACATTCAAAAAACCAATGCACCAATCGTTGTAGGATTAGATCCGATGTTAAACTATGTGCCGGAACATATACAGAAGAAATCATTTGCAGAATACGGAGAGACCTTAGAAGGAGCAGCAGATGCGATCTGGCAGTTCAATAAAGAGATCGTAGATGCGACCTATGACCTGATCCCGGCAGTAAAGCCGCAGATTGCCATGTATGAGCAGTTTGGTGTAGAAGGACTGAAAGCATTCCAAAAAACCGTAGATTACTGTCACGAAAAAGGTCTGGTCGTAATCGGAGATGTCAAGAGAGGAGATATCGGTTCTACCTCTGCAGCCTATGCAGTCGGACATCTGGGAAAAGTACAGGTAGGAAATACCATCTGTCAGGCATTTAATGAAGATTTTGCAACGGTCAATCCATATCTGGGAACAGATGGGATCAAACCGTTTGTAGATATATGTAAGGAAGAAAAAAAGGGATTGTTCATCCTTGTTAAGACATCAAACCCATCCAGTGGGGAATTCCAGGACCGCATCATCGACGGCAGACCACTCTATGAGTGGGTAGGGGAAAAAGTTGCCGAGTGGGGTGCAGACCACATGGGAGATTCCTATAGTTACATCGGAGCAGTTGTGGGGGCAACTTATCCGGAAATGGGAAAAGTCTTAAGAAAAGTAATGCCAAAGAGCTATATTTTAGTACCGGGCTATGGAGCACAGGGAGGAAAAGGAGCAGATCTGGTACACTTCTTTAACGAGGATGGTTTAGGAGCCATTGTAAATTCTTCCAGAGGTATCATTGCGGCGTATAAGCAGGAAAAATATGCAAAATTTGGAGCTGAGCATTTTGCGGAAGCATCCAGAGCGGCCGTGATCGATATGGTGGAAGACATCAGTACAGCTTTGGAGAGAGCAAAATAAGGAGAAGGACATGTCAGAAAAGAGCAGGGAAGAGGCAATCGTGATCCGTCAGGAGGAGATCGCAGACGGAATATTCAGCATGTGGTTAAAGACGGATGAGATTGCAAAAAATGCAAAAGCAGGACAGTTTATTTCAGTCTATTGTAAGGACGGAAGCAGAATGCTGCCAAGACCGATCAGTATTTGTGAAATAGACAAAAAAGATGGGGCGTTGAGAATTGTCTACCGTGTGGCAGGCAAGGGAACAGAAGAGTTTTCCGGTATGAGAGCGGGAATGATTTTAGATATTTTAGGACCGTTAGGGAACGGTTTTCCGAAAAAATCCAAAAAAGCAATTCTGATAGGAGGGGGAATCGGAATTCCGCCAATGTTAGAATTAGCAAAGGAACTGGAATGTGAAAAGCAGATTGTGTTAGGATATCGGGACGAACTTTTTTTAACAGAGGAATTTGAAAAAGCAGGAGAAATCTATCTCGCAACCGAAGATGGAAGCATGGGAACAAAAGGAACCGTTTTAGATGCAATCCGTGTCAACGAACTTGAGGCAGATATCATCTATGCCTGTGGACCGACTCCAATGTTAAAGGCAGTCAAGGAGTATGCAAAAGAAGCTGGAATTGAGTGCTGGATTTCGATGGAAGAGCGGATGGCATGCGGAATCGGAGCATGTCTTGCCTGTGTATGCAAGTCCAGACATAAGGACAGCCATACGAATGTGCATAATAAACGTATTTGTAAAGAAGGTCCGGTATTTTTAGCTGAGGAGGTGGAGTTGTAATGAATCTGAAAGTAGATTTAGCAGGAGTTACCTTAAATAATCCGATCATGACAGCTTCAGGTACCTTTGGCTCCGGTGAGGAATATTCGGAATTTGTGGATCTGAACCGGTTAGGAGCAGTCGTAACGAAAGGCGTTGCGAATGTTCCGTGGGAAGGAAATCCAACTCCACGGGTGGCGGAAGTCTATGGCGGAATGCTCAATGCTATCGGATTGCAGAATCCGGGCATTGACCTTTTTGTGGAAAGAGATATCCCGTTTTTAACGCAGTTTGATACAAAGATCATCGTCAATGTATGCGGAAGAACTACCGAGGATTACTGCGAAGTTGTAGAACGTTTATCCGACCAGCCGGTGGATATGTTAGAAATCAATATCTCCTGCCCGAATGTCAAAGAAGGCGGGATTGCTTTTGGTCAGGACCCAAAGGCGGTAGAAGCAATTACAAAAGAGATCAAAAAGCATGCAAAACAGCCGGTGATCATGAAACTCAGCCCGAATGTGACGGACATCACAGAGATGGCAAAAGCGGCAGAAGCCGGCGGTGCAGATGTGTTGTCCCTGATCAATACATTAACAGGAATGAAGATCAACATTCGCAACCGAAAATTTGCACTGGCAAATAAGACCGGAGGCATGTCAGGTCCTGCGGTTCATCCGATCGCAGTACGCATGGTCTATCAGGTGGCACAGGCAGTCAACCTTCCGATCATCGGAATGGGTGGTGTGCATACGGCAGAGGATGCGATTGAAATGATGCTTGCAGGAGCAACTGCGGTAGCTGTGGGAACAGCGAATTTCCGGAATCCGCGGGCAACCATGGAAATTTTAGAGGGAATCCGCAGCTATATGGCAGAATATGAGATTTCCGATATCCGGGAATTGATCGGAGCAGTATCGGAGTAGAAAATAAAAATACGGGCACTTGACGTACAGAAAACTGTACAACATAAAGATATGCAAAAATCAGTGCTGTATCGAATGGAGGTGTTATCATGTTAGCGGTCAACTATACAAATTTACGGGATAATATGAAAACGTATATGGATAGGGTAACAGATGACTATGAGACAATGATCGTAACACGGAAAGATAATAAAAACGTAGTAATGCTTTCGGAGGAAACCTATAACAACTTGATGGAAAATGTATATGTGATGGGAAATAAGGCTAATTATGACTGGCTGATGGAATCCAAAGCACAGCTTGAAAAGGGAAAATCCTCTGTTCACAATCTTGCGGAGGTGTTCGCAGATGAATAAAGTTTTCACCGATAACGGATGGAAAGATTATGTTTACTGGAAGACCGAGGATAGAAAGACACTGAAGAAGATCAATCGTCTGATCGAAGATATATGCAGAAATGGCAACGAAGGCATTGGAAAGCCGGAACCGTTAACCGGAAATTTAGCAGGATTCTGGAGCAGACGGATCAACGATAAAGACAGGCTCATATACAAAATCGATGATGAGAATATCTATGTATTAGCTTGCAGATATCATTATAGTGACATATAAAATGAACATATAAATGCTTACGAATGGCTTGAAATAAGGAGGAAACAACAGAATGGAACAATACAAACAGGAATTTATCGAATTCATGGTAGAGAGTGATGTCTTAAAGTTTGGTGAGTTCACATTAAAGAGCGGAAGAAAATCCCCGTTTTTTATGAATGCAGGAGCTTATGTGACAGGCAGCCAGCTTCGCAGACTCGGTGAATACTATGCAAAGGCAATTCATGAGCATTACGGAGATGACTTTGATGTGTTATTCGGTCCGGCATATAAGGGAATCCCGTTAAGTGTTGCGACAACGATGGCATACAGTGAATTATATGGAAAAGATATCCGCTATTGTTCAAACCGTAAGGAAGTAAAAGACCATGGAGATACAGGAATCCTGCTTGGAAGTAAAATTCAGGATGGCGATAAAGTGGTGATCATTGAAGATGTGACAACATCCGGGAAATCCATTGAAGAGACATTTCCGATCATCCGGGCACAGGGAAAGGTAGAGATCGTAGGACTTATGGTATCTTTGAACCGCATGGAGCGGGGCAAGGGTGATAAATCCGCTTTAGAAGAGATCAAAGAAACCTATGGATTTGAAACCAATGCGATTGTAACAATGGCAGATGTGGTAGAACATCTCCATAATCGCCCATGTCAGGGAAAAATTGTCATTGACGATACATTAAAAACAGCAATTGACCAATACTATCAGGAGTATGGTGTAAAATAATTGGAGGAATGATTATGAACGAAAAAGCATATAAGACAATGAGCCGTAGTGGAGCAGGAGCACTGACCGTTGGGATCATTATGATGGTGGCAGGCTTAGTCTGCGGTATTATTGCAGTGGTAAGCGGGGCACGTTTGTTACATGACAAAAAAGAAATTATGTTTTAGATGGATTCTGTTCGGAGGATATCTGCTGCTTTTGAGTTACTTCCTGTTTTTTGCGGAAATCATGGGAAGAACCAATCTGACCAGAACCTATCATTACAATCTGGTTCCATTTTTGGAAATCAAGCGTTTTATCATCTATCGGAAGAAGCTGGGAATGACAGCAGTAGTAGTAAATCTGCTCGGAAATATCGCGGCGTTTCTTCCGTTTGGCTTTTTTCTGCCATTCCTTAGTCAGAAAAACAGGAGTTTTGCATATGTGACACTCATCAGCTTTGAGTTCAGTCTTTTGATCGAGTGTATACAGCTGGTGTCTAAGGTGGGCAGTTTCGATGTGGATGATATGATTTTAAATACGCTGGGAGGAAGTCTCGGTTATCTTTGTTTTTGGGTTGTAAGGAAGTGGAAGAAGAGAAGAAATGAGAAAAAAGAAGAATAACAGAAGTTATAAATTTACAGAGAAGAAAAAATCCGTTCGCGGTATGATCGCCTGTGTCGGAGCAGTGATCTCCCTGCTCATATTAGCAGGAATGCTGATACAGGCAGTCACAAGTGCAGGAAACGGTGGTGCATTTTTAGGAAGTGCAGGTGTTGTTGCACTGTTTGTCGGTGTTGCATCTTTTATAGAGGCCGTACAGGCAGTGCAGGAAAAAGACACCTTCCGCTCCATTCCATATACGGCAGTCGGATTGTCGGCGGTTGCGACAGTGCTGTGGTTAGCACTTTACATGTTAGGAATTTTGTTATAAAGGAGAAGACGAAATGGATAACGAACGGCTGAAAAAGCAGATGGATTTCATTTTAGAGATGGATAAAATGAAATCCATCATGAGACAGACATATCTTGCAAATGGAGAGCGTAAGGAAAATGATGCGGAACATTCCTGGCATCTGGCTTTGATGTGCGGCATCCTTGCGGAATATTCCAATGAGCCGATCGATGTGTTAAAAACAATGAAAATGGTATTGTTACACGATGCCATAGAGATTGATGCCGGTGACACTTATGCATATGATGCGGCAGGCAACCAGACGAAAAAAGAGCGGGAGCAAAAGGCGGCAGACCGGATATTTCCGATACTCCCGGAAGATATGGCAAAAGAATACCGGAACCTTTGGGAAGAATTTGAAGAGAGCAGGACGCCGGAGGCAAAATTTGCCCATGTGCTTGACAATGCACAGCCAATGCTTTTAAATGATGCATCCGAAGGAAAATCATGGAGAGAGCACGGCGTGAAAAAATCCCAGATCATGAAAAGGAATGCGAGAACACATGAGGGCTCCGAGGCAATCTGGGAGTATCAGAAGGAAATTATTGAACAGAATATAAAAAAAGGCAATATCATAGATGATATGTAAGGAGATATGTAGGAAGATATATGGATCAGGAATTACAAAGAGAACGATATGAATTAGTGACGGGACGCATCCGGGAGATTGCAAAAGAAGAGAGCGTACCTGCCCGCTATCAGGAGTATTTTCAAAAGACAGCATTATTTTTAGAAAAAGTAGATGAAACACTGCAAAAAAAGCAGCAGGGACTGTTAGATGCAGAGTCAGAGGAAGAGGCAAAAAAGAGAAACAAAGAGTTTTATCAGGATATTTTAGGAAAAAATTATGTCACCAGTTACGCTAACCCTTCCTATGCAGTGGAAAAGCTGGGAGAGGAATTTGGCGGAGTCTTAAGTTTTCTCTATACAGAACTTCGTGCCTGCATTGGCTATGCCTATGAGGGAAGAGCAGAGGACATTACGATTTTCGGCGAGCTGTTTGTAGAGGTCTATGGAATCTTTGCGGCAGCACAGGATGAAGTAGTGGATAAAAGAGAAGTGATGCAGACTATTTACTATTTCTACCATGATTACAGTGAAACAATGGTGGAACGTAATATTTTAGAGATGATAGATCCGTCACTGGACTTTTTTACGGATATCGTGATGCATGCGGATCTGTCCGATACCCGTTATCTCTATCGTTATGGCGAGTATATCAGTGATTGCGAACTGGAGATCGCACGTTTTCTGAACAGTATGGAGGAAGAAAAAATACAGTCCATGGCAGACACCTATACCGAGGGTTACAGGCTCGGTTTTGTAAATCTCGGTGTAGATCTGTCTAAAAAGAAAACCGTGCAGATCCATTATCCGATCGGATTTGAACGCATGGTACGGGCAGCAGTGAAAAATTTTGAAAAAATGGGGTTACAGCCGACCATTTCAAGAGATCCGGTGTTATCATTGTTTAACCGCGGACATGGAAAACGCAATGCTTATGTAAAGGCAGTCAACAAACAGTATGAGTATGACCACAAGGACGATAAGGCATACTATTTTGACAAAGCATTCGTAGAGCGTCGTTTAGAAGTGCTTAGAAGCTCCTTTGAAAGCCGTAAAGAATTAGCAGGAGTCCATGCAGGTCCGGCGGTGATCGAGATCTTTGGAGAAGAGCCGTTTGAGCCGGTGAGCAAGCCGGAAAATGCACATTATAATGAAAAACAGCAGCAGTTGAATGTCTATTATATGAGCATGGCAGGACAGATCACAAACGAGTATATCAAAGGCGATGAACGGAGTTTTACGATCATCGCATATCCGATCCCGACGATCGGAGAGCAGTTCCGTGAGATTTTTGATGAGACCGTAAAGATCAATACTTTAGATTACAAACTCTATCAGTCGATACAGCAAAAGATCATTGATGTGTTAGATACCGGTGAGCGGGTGCATATCAAAGGAAGAGGTCAGAATAAAACAGATCTGACCGTAGAACTTTATAAATTGCAAGATCCGGATAAGCAGACGATTTTTGAAAACTGTGTGGCAGATGTCAACATTCCGGTAGGGGAAGTCTTTACCTCCCCGGTCTTAAAAGGTACCAACGGAAAACTGCATGTTTCACAGGTGTATTTAAACGAGCTTAACTTTTTGGATTTAGAGATGGATTTTTCTGACGGAAGGATTGTGAATTATACCTGTAAGAATTTCGAGAATGAAGAGGAAAACCGCAAATATATTCATGAAAATGTATTGAAGCACCATGATACGCTTCCAATGGGAGAGTTTGCGATTGGTACAAACACCACAGCATACTGTATGGCGAGAAAGTACGATATAGCGGCAAAACTGCCGATTTTGATCGCAGAAAAGACAGGACCTCATTTTGCGGTAGGCGATACCTGTTATTCCCATGCGGAGGACAATGCAGTCTTTAATCCGGATGGAAAAGAGATTGTTGCAAGAGATAATGAGGTTTCCCTGCAGCGAAAAGAGGATATGAGTAAAGCATATCTGAACTGTCATACGGATATTACGATCCCATATGATGAATTAGGTGCGATCACCGTGATCCGTGCCGATGGAAGCACAGAGGACATTATTCGGGATGGAAGATTTGTAGTGCCGGGAAGTGAGGCATTAAATCAGCCACTCGATGAAATGTAAAATACAGATTTAACAAACAGGAGGAAGAAAAAATGGCAACAGTAGGAATAGTAATGGGAAGCGATTCAGACATGCCTGTTATGGCAAAGGCAGCAGAGATGCTTGACAGATTCGGGATCGATTATGAGATGAAGATCATTTCTGCACATCGTGAACCGGACATTTTCTTTGAATGGGCAAAGGGCGCAAAAGAGCGTGGAACCAAGGTGATCATCGCAGGAGCCGGAAAAGCAGCACATCTTCCGGGAATGTGTGCAGCTCTGTTTCCAATGCCGGTCATCGGAATCCCAATGAAAACGTCCGATTTAGGAGGAGTAGATTCCTTATATTCTATCGTACAGATGCCAAGTGGTATTCCGGTTGCAACAGTAGCGATCAATGGCGGACAGAATGCCGGAATCCTTGCAGCAAAGATCCTTGCAACTTCTGATGCAGCACTGCTTGAGAAGTTAGAAGCATACAGTGAAGAAATGAAAGATCAGGTAGTAGAAAAAGATAACAGATTACAGGAGACAGGTTATCAGGCATATTAATGGAAATGATTTCATCCGATAATGAGAAAAACTGTTCACTAATCATCTTGTTATCTTTTTAACAATCCGTTATAATAAATCTGCATTAGAGATACTAGCGAGAAAGGAAAGGATGAACAGTATGCAGGAATTCAGTCAATGGGATGGTTTTGAAGGAAGACGCTGGAAAGAGGGCGTAAATGTCAGAGATTTTATCCAGAACAACTATACACCATATGAAGGTGATGAGTCTTTCTTAGAAGGAGCCACCGAGGCAACAGACAAGTTATGGGGCAGATTACAGGAGTTACAGAAGGAAGAGCGTAAAAAAGGCGGCGTTCTCGATATGGAGACCGAAGTAGTATCTTCCTTAACCGCTTATGGTCCCGGTTACATTGATGAAGGATTAAAAGATTTAGAACAGGTAGTCGGTTTACAGACCGATAAACCGTTAAAACGTGCTTTTATGCCATATGGCGGAATCAAGATGGCAGAGCAGTCCTGCCGTATGTATGGCTATGAGCCAAGTGAAAAATTACATGAAATTTTTACAAAATACCATAAAACACATAACGATGCAGTGTTTGATATCTACACACCGGAGATGAAGCGTGCACGTCACAGCCACATTTTAACAGGACTTCCTGATACATACGGCCGTGGAAGAATCGTAGGCGATTACCGCCGTGTGGCACTTTACGGTATTGACTTTTTGATCGAGTCTAAGAAAAAAGACTTTGCAAAAACAGAGCGTCACGGAATGAGAAGAAAAGACTTCCAGATCCGTGAGGAGATCGCAGAGCAGATCCGTGCATTAAACGGCATGAAAGAAATGGCACAGATCTACGGATTTGATATTTCCGTACCGGCAAAAAATGCAAAAGAAGCTGTACAGTGGCTCTATTTTGGATATCTTGCAGCCATTAAGACACAGAATGGTGCAGCAATGAGCGTAGGCCGTATCTCCACATTCTTAGATATTTATATCGAAAGAGATATCAAAGCAGGAATTTTAACAGAGAGCGAAGCACAGGAACTGATCGACCATATGACTATGAAATTCCGTATGGTAAAATTCGCAAGAATCGAGTCCTATAATCAGTTATTCTCCGGTGACCCGGTATGGGCAACCTTAGAGGTTGGAGGAATCGGCATCGACGGACGTTCCCAGGTAACAAAGACCGATTACCGTTTCTTACATACATTAGAGAATATGGGACCTTCTCCGGAGCCAAACCTGACAGTACTTTATTCTTCCCGTCTGCCGGAGAACTTTAAGAAATATGCAGCTCATATTTCCGTAGAGACAAGTTCTATCCAGTATGAAAATGACGATGTAATGCGTCCAATCTGGGGAGATGATTATTCTATCTGCTGCTGTGTATCTGCAACAGAGACAGGAAAAGAGATCCAGTTCTTCGGAGCAAGAGCAAACCTTGCAAAATGCTTACTTTATGCGATCAATGGCGGAGTAGATGAGAAGAACAAAGATCAGGTAGGACCGAAGTACCGTCCGATCACTTCTGAATACTTAGACTATGAAGAAGTAATGGAAAAATACGATGCAATGATGGACTGGTTGGCAAAACTCTATGTAGAGACCTTAAATATGATCCACTATATGCATGATAAATATTACTATGAAGCAGCAGAGTTAGCACTGATCGATACCGAAGTACGCCGTACCTTTGCAACCGGTATTGCAGGATTCTCCCATGTTGTAGACTCCTTAAGTGCGATCAAATATGCAAAAGTAAAAACTATCCGCGATGAGGACGGACTGGTAGTAGACTTTGAGACAACCGGAGATTTCCCGAAATATGGAAACGACGATGAGCGTGCCGATGAGATTGCCGTATGGCTCTTAGAGACTTTCATGAGAAAATTAGAGAAAGTTCATACTTACCGCGATTCAGAGGCTACCACATCCATTCTGACCATTACTTCAAACGTCGTATACGGAAAAGCAACCGGAGCAATGCCGGATGGAAGAAAAGCATGGACACCATTGTCACCGGGAGCAAACCCATCTTATGGTGCAGAGACAAACGGATTGTTAGCATCCTTAAACTCCGTAGCAAAACTGCCATACGAGGATGCGTTAGACGGTATTTCCAATACACAGACCATGAACCCGGATGCTTTAGGACATAGTCCGGAAGAACGTGTGGAAAATCTGACACATGTTTTAGACGGATACTTTGACCAGGGTGCACATCACTTAAATGTCAATGTATTTGGAAAAGAAAAGTTAATCGATGCAATGGAGCATCCGGAAAAAGAAGAGTATGCAAACTTTACAATTCGTGTATCCGGTTATGCCGTAAAATTCATCGACCTGACAAAAGAGCAGCAGATGGATGTTATTTCAAGAACCTGCCACGAAAGTTTATAATCTATGAGTCAAGAACAGAATATCGGATACGTCCATTCACTTGAGAGCTTCGGCTCTGTGGATGGACCGGGTGTCCGTTACATTATTTTTCTAAGCGGTTGTGCCATGCGATGCCAGTTCTGCCACAATCCCGATACCTGGGAGAAAAATGCAGGAACTCCGGCAACGGCAGAAGAGTTGCTGGACAAAGCGTGGAGATACCGCAGCTACTGGGGCGAAAAAGGCGGAATTACCGTCAGTGGCGGAGAACCGCTGTTACAGATTGATTTCTTAAATGAGCTGTTCCAAAAAGCAAAAGAGCGGGGAATTCATACCGCATTAGATACCAGTGGCAATCCGTTCACAGAACAAGAGCCTTATTTTTCCAAGTGGAAGGAACTGATGAAGAATACGGATCTGGTATTGTTAGATATCAAACATATTGACGAAGAGCAGCATCGTATACTGACCGGACAGAGTAACCGAAATATTTTACGCATGGCACAGCTCTTATCCGAAATGAAAAAACCAATGTGGATTCGTCATGTCCTTGTGCCGGAACGAAATGACAAAGATGAATATCTGTTTCGTTTAGCGGAATTTATCAGGAAATTGCAGAGTGTGGAACGGGTAGAAGTTCTGCCGTATCATACCATGGGAATTTTTAAATGGGAAAATTTGGGACTTGATTATCCGTTAGAAGGTGTCTGTCCGCCGAGTGCGGAAAGAGTAGCCAATGCAAAAAGAATTCTGGAAGATTGCATAACAATGAAAAAATAATCATATTTTCATCGTGCTTTTCTTATGATTTCCATTATGCTGCACGCACCGCTGCAAATGCATTGGAGATTCCTTTATGATGGTGCTGGCATTTAATATCATGCAGTAATACGATAGGGTATAGCACAAAAAATGAAACCGTTGACTAATCATGAAGTCTTCGGTTTCATTTTTTATTGTGTAAGAGAAATTACATTGCAATTTTCAATAATATACAATTTTTTTAAAATGGGATTCCTTCCATTTTCCGTAAATAAAGTAATTTATGCATTTAATCTTAGGATAATTTTTTTGCGTCTTTTTGAAAATTGTCTTATAACTATCCTTTTGTTTGGATGAAGGCAAATCAAATGTTGGAATAATGGAGGTGTTTTTTGCCTTTTTTTGTGTATCGTAAAGAATACCCGAATTTTTCCCATAAACCCAGGAAGGAGTAAAATCCCAGTCCTTGTAATAGGACATGGGCAGAACAACATCAATATACGACTTAAATTTTCCAACATCCTGCCCACATTCTGTGAACTCTGGAGGGAGAATAAATACACCCAGTAAAATGTCTTTTTTAGTTTGCCGGACACTACGAGAAGCCTGTTTGACATAAGATGCAAGCTGTGAAGTTCTCCAGCTATTCCACTGTCTGCGTTTGGCATTATTGGTTGAAAACGAAATGGTTATCGGATCATAGCCATATTTCTTTTTAAAAGCATTTCTGGTAGACTTGCTCAAATCCATTTTGTAATCATCAAAGCGAAGCCAGTCTAAAATAATACCGTCAACATCATATTTTTTAGCGATTTCCTTTAAGATGCAAATCTCATATTTTTGGATTTTCTTATTTAAAGGATTTACAAAATATTCACCATTTTGGTTGTAAGCCACAGTTTTTTTTCCAGCCAGAGTTTTCATCTGTGCATTGGGATACTTTTTTAATGCTGCACGGTCATGAAACTGAGGAACCCACGCATAGACTTTGATAGATTTTTTATGAGCTTCTTTAATCATAGATTTTAAAACATCGAAATTCCTGTAGCCTTTGGCGATGGGTGCAACCTTACTCTTATAATAAACATAACCGGACGGTACTTCATCATCCTCATCCTGCTTTACATTTAAGTAGATGACAGATATTTTATATTTAGAAGCCAGCTGAACGAATTTTTTAACATCTGATTCAGTCTTGAAATTTGTGGCTGTCCGAACAGTAATCTGTGTTTGGCGAGGAGTGGAAGATACAGATTTTGCAGGTGCAGCAGACACAGATAACAGTGTCTGGCTGCTACATAACAACAATATACATAAAAAAGTCATCCATTTTTTCATGAAATATCTCTCTTTCGTTGCCTATAATAAAGAAATTTCGTGTGCAGTGGCTTCCTGTACAACTTCTTCCGGCCACATTGAACTCTGTACTTCGCCAATATGGGCTTTTCTTAAAAAGAACATACAGATACGGGACTGACCGATACCTCCACCGATGGTATATGGAAGTTTTTCTTCAATAATGGCTTTCTGGAAAGGCAGTTCTGCACGTTCCGGGCAGCCGGCTTTTTCTAACTGTGAGAGCAGTGCATCCTTATCCACACGGATTCCCATGGAAGAAAGTTCCAGTGCAATATCAAGAACCGGATAGTAAACGACAATATCTGCATTCAGACTCCAGTCATCATAGTCCGGAGCACGTCCGTCATGGCGTTCGCCATTTTCTAAAACATCTCCGATCTGCATGATGCAGACAGCACCCTTGGCCTTTGCAATATAATACTCACGTTCCTTTGGAGAAGATACATCCGGGAATACATCTTCTAATTCCTGTGTGGTGATAAAAAAGATATCCTTTGGAAGGATTTCCTGAATGTAATCATACTTGATGGACATATATTTTTCCGTTTTACGCAAAACTTTATATACGGTGCGGACGGTTTCTTTCAATGTCTCGATATTACGGTCTTCCTTAGTGATGATCTTTTCCCAATCCCACTGGTCCACAAAAATAGAGTGGATATTGTCGGTCTCTTCATCACGACGGATGGCGTTCATATCCGTATAGAGTCCTTCACCAACGGAAAAACCGTATTTATCTAACGCATAACGTTTCCATTTTGCAAGGGAGTGGACGATTTCGGCAATTTTTCCATCCTGTTCTTTGATGTCAAAAGCCACCGGGCGTTCCACACCGTTTAAGTTGTCATTTAATCCCGAATCCGGGTCAACAAACAGTGGAGCAGAAACTCTTGTTAAATTCAGACGTTCTGCTAACAGTTCCTGAAAGCAGTCCTTAACCGTTTTAATGGCAACCTGTGTATCATGGAGATTCAGGTCGGGTTTGTAATCTTTTGGAATAATTAAGTGATCCATATGTATCCTCGATTCTGTCAGTTTGATTTTGTTACGGATCGATCATGTCGATCCTGCGGGCATGTTGATCCGTTTGCCATTATTATACCATATAGACTTCGTTTTTCAATAAAAGGTTGGGGAATATGAAAATTATGGTAGACAGAAAAAAGTGATATTACTATAATAGAATTATCAGTGAACATGGGCAGATAAAAAGGGTTATGAAATGGACATTAGGATAGCAGTATGTGATGACAATTTTATATTTGTAAATGAAGTAAAACAGATTTGTGAAGAATATTTTGCGTCAAAAAATGAGAACTGTCATGTAGAGTGTTTCTCCTGTGGGGAAGAAGTGCTGCATGCAGTGGATCTGGCGTGGGATGTTCTTTTTTTAGATATTGAAATGGGAAAAATTTCGGGGATTGAAGTAAAAGATCAGTTATTAGAAAAAAATTGTGAAACACAGATTGTATTTCTGACTTCACATAATGAATGCATGAAAGAGGCATTTGGGAGAAATGTTGTAGGATTTATAGAAAAGAAAAATATAACGGATGAATTATCTGTTATATTAAAAAAAATATACAGAGACATATTGAGAGGAGAAAGAATATGGTCGGTAAAAGGAAATCGTATTGTATTAGATGATATTTATTATATACATGCGGAAGGCAGCTATGTCATTGTAATAACAAAAGAAGAGCGGTTACTGATCAGGGAATCACTTTCAGAGTGTGAAAAGCAACTGGAAACAAAAGGGTTTATGAGAGTTCATCGTTCAGTACTGATACATTTAAAATATGTGAGCGGAGTGACAGAATCTTATGTTGAAATAGGTAATAGGGAGAAATTAAGGATATCGCGTGGTATGTGTAGAAAAATAAAAGCAAAATATATGGAATATATTCGATAAGAAGGTAAGGATATGTTACAGGAGATAGGAATTAATTATTTATCACAGGTAGTAGAGTTTTTTGTATATGTGGGATTTTTTATATGTTTTACAAATGTGAAGGTAGAACAAAAATATAGGTATTACCTCGCAGTACTGGCTATCTTAGCTGTTTTACAGGTAATAGTAGAATATAATAACGTTCTTAAGGGAAAAGAGGCATGTTTAGAATTTATAAGTATGGTACTGATATTATCTTTTATAATAAAAGAATCAAAGATCAGAAGGATATGCTATAGTGTTGGCGTGTATGTTTTTGTTGGCTTTTTAGATATCCTGTATTCTACATTTTTATTATGGATCACAGGAAAAGAATATGCAGAATTATATGATTATTGTGTGTTTTTGATATTTATACTTATACAAAAAATAATTATGAAACGGTGGAAGAAAGTAGAAAGATGGAAAATCCCAAGGTTTTCCGTAAAAATATTTTTAGCAGTTACTGTTCTTTATTTTTCAGGGGCAGGATTACTGGTAAGAGTATGTGAGAATGTATTAAAACAGGGGGATTTTAATAAAAAAGAACTAATAAATGTAATCTGTATAGTAGCCGGAATTTTCATTATCAGCATTGTATTGATTATATCCTGTGTACAGTTAGTGCATGAACAGGAAAAGGTGGAACTTTTACAAAAGTATCAGAAAATGCAGTGTGAATATTTTGATGCTGTGCAAAAACAAGATATGGAGATAAGAAAATTTCGACATGATACATTAGGACATATAGAATGTGTGCGAGAATTGTTGAGAAATCAGGAGTATAAAAAGGCGACAGAGTATTTGTCGCAGATCGAACAGGTAGTAGATAGAACTCCGGGCAGAAAATATAAATGTAATCATACAGTGATCAGTGCATTGGTAAATTACTTGGGAAAAAGGATGGAAAGATCAAAAATAGAATTTGATTTTTTTTATCATGTAAATGGAAATTTAAAAATGACAGATTTTGAATGTTGTACGCTTTTATATAATTTACTAAAAAACGGAATGGAGGAATGCAACAAGATAGAAACGGGGGAAAGAAAAATTGTACTGACACTGGAAAACTTTGAACAAAACTTGAAAATAGTTGTATCAAACAGTATAAGCAGAGATTTTGATTTTCAATATATAGAAAAAAAGATTACCAGTAAAAATGATAAATTAAATCATGGAATAGGGCTATCAAATATCAAAGAAGTAATTGAACATTATCAGGGTGATATTCGTTACACTGTTGAAAAAGATATGGTAAGTGCAGAAATCGTATTGTTTCATGTTGTAAAGTGCTAAAACCTACCATTTGTAACAAAAACCCCACCATTCACAACATTCATGTTGTAATAAGGTGTTTTGTATACTACGGTTATGTTGAACAGAAAAGTATGAAGGGGGAAAAATGTGGGGTAATAATGCAAGTAAAATATATGAGATAATGAGAAAGTAGGAAGAGACAATGAAAAAGAGTAGATGTTTACTATGTGTTTTAGTTTGTGTTATAGCGTTTTCTGTTTCAGCATGCGGAAAAAATCAAGATGTGCAGCATGAACAGAGTGCTGTAAAAAATGAAACAGGACAAGCAGAAAAAGAGTTGACTGAAAAAGAAGAAGTAAAGATTACTTCAGATCAGAAAACGCCTGTAGAAAAGAAGGAAACACCTATAGCAGATAATACAACAGACACATCTTCAGAAATACCAGATACAAAAACAAATGCAGAAGATGTACAAAAAGAACCGGATCCAAGTGTGAGTACAAAAGAAAAGGCGGAAGATGATATAACAGAAAATACAGAATCAGATGCAATCGAAAGCATAGATGAAGATTCTTATGTGGGCGAGTACAATTCCTATGACACAGATGAGCCAGATCTTGAGATCAAAAAAAATTGGGATGGAAGCTATCTTGTTCAAATTGGAATGTATCGATTGGCACAGTTGGATGACTGTGAGGGAAAGTTGACAGAACAAGGGTTGGAGTTTTCTACAGATGAGTATGGCAAAGATTTCAGTGGAATTATTACATTAGAAGATGATATAGCAACTGTAACCTTTACCAGTGAAGGCTGGAAAGAATTTGCTGACGATCTTAATGTGTTTAAATACTATAAGACGGCAGATGTGCCAAATATCTATGTGCCCGATTATTAAAAGGAGAAGTGTTTCAGTTAGGAGCAAACTTTTCATTTAAGTATTTCACAGCCAGAAAGGCGGAGCATTAATTGTCAGGGAGATAAGATCTGTATCTCCCTGCTTTTTTTATATTATGGATAATAAAGGAAGCAAAGGTCATAGAAAAAGTCCTCCGGGGAAAAATTAAAACAGGAATATATAATCGTGAATAAAAAATATCAGGTCAAAGGAGAAAATGAAATATGAAAAAGAAATTCCTAATTTGTTTTATAGCAATTATGTTACTTTCGGTTTCTGCATGTGCAAAGAATGAAAGTGCAGAGGAGAAAGATAATACAGTAGAAACGACAGTAGAAAAAACAGTGGCAGAAACGTCGACAACAGAGGAACAGGAAACAGAAGAAACAGTAACAGAGACAATGGAAAGCAAGAAAACGGCAGATGCATCACCGCAAGAAGAAAGGCAGAATGTAAAGAAGGATGACACAGATAACAGTATTGAAAGTGTACAGACAGAACCGGATCAAAGTGTGAATACAGAAGAAAATACGGAAAGTAATACAACAGAAAATACAGAATCAGACGCAAGCGAAAACATAGATGAGGATTCTTATGTGGGCGAATATAATTCCTATGATACAGATGAGCCGAATCTTGAGATTCAAAAGAACTGGGATGGAAGCTATCTTGTACAAATCGGAATGTTTCGCCTGGCACAGTTGAATGACTGCGAGGGAAAGTGGACAGAACAGGGATTGGAGTTTTCTACAGATGAGTATGGCAAAGATTTCAGTGGAATTATTACATTAGAAGATGATATAGCAACTGTAACCTTTACCAGTGAAGGCTGGAAAGAATTTGCTGACGATCTTAATGTGTTTAAATACTATAAGACGGCAGATGAGCCAAATATCTATGTGCCGGATTATTGAAAAAGGAAGCAAAAGTCATAGAAAAGGTTACCGGCTTAAGTGCCGGAAAATACAGTTTTTTAAAATTGTAGATTTATGGAGCTAAAATGATAATAAATGAGAATTGCCCATGCAAAAGAAAAAAGTGTGAACGTCATGGGAAATGTGACGAATGCAGGAAACATCATGCAGAGTCTGAACGTCAGAGACCTGTTTATTGTGAAAAAAAGAAAAAGGAATGACGAATGAAGACTCCGGTTTTTGAAAGTTTCCAAAAAAATACTTGCAAAATAACTAAGACTATGCTAACATACAGGCAACAAAAAAAGCGATGAAAGAGACTCTTATCTTCAGACGTCGACAGGAATACAGCGTCACCGACTGAGAGCGCTGTTTGAAAG
>ERZ1673752.633-NODE-633-length-58444-cov-7.363596_pt1 | contig 58444 bp, 49 predicted proteins | sample MGYA00580195_ERZ1673752 | MGnify/ENA primary metagenome ERZ1673752 (study PRJEB41218, sample SAMN15661744) | gut metagenome | host: Homo sapiens | place: Canada: London | collected 2015-08-20/2019-03-30 | study: EMG produced TPA metagenomics assembly of...
AAAAATAAGGTACTTTGTACTAGAATTTGCTCTGTCAAGCGCCTGCTTTGTACATATTATACCTGACATATTTGTTATGTAATGTCTGTCAAAATCCTGCGAAACAAATTCGTCAACAGGGAGTCCTTCTGGAAAATTTCTTGCACCATAGTAGTCATATATTTTTTTTTCTGGAGAAAAGGACTTGTCAAAAAAAGAACGCGCAGGGTTAATTACGCTATTGTCATGAAGTTTATCCTGAAAACTTCGATAAACAGCAGAAAAATTTTCAAGGAGCACATCATCATGTGCCATGATCATCTGAAAACCTTGCAAGGATTTTTTCCGAAGCTGCCACCGTATAAAAGCGGCATGTCCGCGAGCTCCGAGAGAAAATTTCTGTTTCAAGTAAAAAGAAGTAATATGTTTAGGGAGTTTTTTTTGAAACTCTTTGAAGGTTGCAATATCCGTTTCCTGTAAAGGGCTTTTATTGATACTGGCGGCTATTGTATCAAAGCATTCCAGGTGGGGAAGAAAGCTTTCAAGACATTCACGAAAGTATTCACCACCCTTATAAACAGGAATGACAACCGTAAGTTTTTCCATTGGAAAGATCCTTTTCTCGGCGCTCCAGTGTGACAAGATTGACGTAGCTCTCAGGAAAAATAACGCTTCAGCGTTTGCGCGGCATAACGGACATGCTCTTCGGTCAGGCCGGGGAAGAGGCCGATCCAGAAGGTTCGGCGCATAATGGTATCTGTTCCTTCCAGAGGCGCTGCCGTACGGTAGCTGACCTGTTCAAAGCAGGGTTGACGCGTCATATTGCCGGCAAAGAGCAGGCGAGTGCCGATCTTGTGGGCATTGAGGTACTGGAGCAGATCTTCCCGGTTGTAATGCGGATCGAGGGTCAGCAGATAGCCGAACCAGGAGGGATCGCTGCCGGGGGTAGGCCGGGGCAGTTGCAGCGGGCCGCCATCCAGTGTAGCCAGCTCTTCACTGAGCAGGGCGAAATTGCGTCTGCGCGCAGCGGTAAAGTCATCCAGGCGTTTGAGCTGCTCCAGTCCCACGGCGGCCTGCATGTCGGTGATCTTGAGGTTATAGCCCAGATGAGAATAGACGTATTTGTGATCGTACCCCTCTGGCAGCAGCGGGAACTTCCACTGAAAACGTCGTTTGCAGCTGTCGTCCCGTCCAGGGGCACACCAGCAGTCCCGGCCCCAGTCCCTCAGCGAAAGCAGAATCTTGCGCAGCAGGGGGTCATCACAGGCAACGGCCCCCCCTTCTCCCATTGTAATGTGGTGCGCCGGATAGAAGGAAAAGGTGGCTATATCTCCAAACGTGCCACAGAGGCGCGTACTGTCATCCAGCGTATAGCTGGATCCCAACGCGTCGCAGCTGTCCTCTACAAGCCACAGTCCGTATTTTTGTGCTACATGGCACACGGTACGCAAATCAAATGGATTGCCCAGGGTATGGGCCATGAAGATGGCACGCGTACGCTCGGAAACGGCTGCTTCAATCTGTTCGGCAACAGCATTGTATGTGGGGGGGGTGACGTCCACAAAGACAGGTACAAGGCCGAGCTGCACCAAGGGCGCTACTGTCGTGGGAAAGCCCGCGGCCACAGTAATAACTTCGTCACCGGGGCGCAGGCGGCGTTCCTTGAGCAGGGGAGAGCAAAGGGCGGCCATGGCCAGCAGATTGGCAGAGGAGCCGGAGTTGACAGCAAGGGCATGGCGGCGGCCAAGCCGCTGGGCAAAGGCTTTTTCAAAGGCATCGCCAAAGCGGCCTGATGTCAGCCAAAAGTCCAGAGAGGCGTCGCAGAGACGCTCCATTTCTTCAGGGCCCCAGCATTTGCCGGAGACCGGCACCGGACTTTCCCCAGGTACGAAGGGCTGCGGCGCATGAATGGCTTCATAGTGGGTGCGGGCCACATCCCTGCCCAGAGTACGCAGCAGCCCATCAAGGGTAGAACGAGTCAGGCGCATGCCTGTGGCGCGGAGGTCGCATGCTGGCCGGACACAACTTTCCCATGTGTGAATGGCAGCTCCCGCAGGCAGAGATTGAGCACAATCTCTGCGTGATACAAGAGAGTCTGCTGTGAGCGGCAGGATGTCGGGCGCCACAGCCTCCCCGCTATGAATACGAACAAGATGCAGGCGCTCAGCGGTTCCGCTGACCACAACAGAGAAGCCTTCGCCCTGCGGACAGGCCACAATATCACCGGGCACAAACATTATTCAGTCTCACTGTTGGCGTTGATATATTCTTCTATCTGCTGAATGGTCACCGCGCGCATATGGGCGGGATCAGGGCAGGCGGACCATTGACGGTACCATTCCACGGTGACGTCAGGCGCCTGCGCTACCTTGTAGCGGGGTCGCCAGCCCAGTTCGATATTGGCCTTGGTGCAGTCCAGACAGAGCATGTGAGCTTCATGCGGCTGCACGCCGCTGTCCACGACATAGCTGCCACTTCCCCAAAGAGAGCAGATACGCTTGACCACACGTTCCACCGGCCAGACGTCTCCCATATCGATGGGGGCAAAATTCCAGCCGCAGCCGTAGCGGGGGCCTTCCTCATACAGACGCGCGCCCAGCAGCAGATAGCCGCTCAGGCACTCCAGCGCATGCTGCCAGGGGCGCACGGCAGAGGGATAGCGGATGTGGATAGGCTTGCCTTCATGCAGGGCGCGGAAACAGTCGGGGATGAGGCGATCTTTGCCCCAGTCGCCACCGCCGATGGCGTTTCCCGCTCGGGCGGATGCCACAGCCACATGATGGGTGCGACCGTAGGTTTCCTGCGCAAAGAAGGATTTGATGTAGGAGGCCGTCACCAGCTCGGCGCAGCCTTTACTGGCGCTGTAGGGATCATGGCCGCCCATGGGATCATTTTCCCGGTAGCCCCATACCCATTCATTGTTGCGGTAGCACTTGTCGCTGGTCACTATAACCACGGCGCGAATGCTGTCGCACTGTCGGGCGGCCTCCAGAATGTGGGCCGTGCCCATGATATTGGTGTTCAGTGTGTTGATAGGGTCTGCATATGAGGGACGTACCAGAGCCTGGGCTGCCAGGTGCAGGATGATTTCCGGTCGAAAGGTCTGAATGCAGGTCGTGATGTCGGCTTGGTTCTTGATATCCACCCGGTGGGTAGGTACCTGTTTGTCCAGTTCCAGAGCCATGTGCATGGAGGGGGTGCTGGGTGGCTCAAGGCCAATGCCGAGCACATCGGCTCCCATATGCTGCAGCCAGAGGCAGAGCCAGCTTCCCTTGAAACCGGTGGCACCGGTCACAAGCACACGACGCCCCCGATATGTATGGATTATTTCCTGAAGATTATTTGACATTCTGATTGTCTCATCCTTTGGTAATGCCCAAAAAATATTTATTTTACACCTTTTTGCAGCCTGTTGACGATAGGTAAAAAAGTACGTAAAGGCAAGCAATGATTACCCTCGCAAAGTATGCTCTCCCCGCAGTCGACAGGGACTCGGCTCTTACCGGGCTGGAACCGTTTCGCAATCGGCTGGAAAAAAAGCATATCCTTTTGACTGGTTGCACGGGCTTTATTGGTCATTGGCTTGTGGATACGCTCCTCTGGGCCAATGAGGCGCATGGCTATGCGTGCAAACTGTCACTGGTGACCCGTTCCCGGGCACGGCTGCTGAAGGCCATGCCGCATCTTGCCACACACTCCTCCGTACAGATTGTAGAAAGTGATATTATAAAACTGGATATGGTGACGCCTGCGGCGTATGATCTGATTATCCATGGCGCTAACCTGCCCCATGATGAGGAGTCTGCCTGGGCTGCGCGGCATTGTCAGACGGCCTGTGGCGGGACGGAAGCCATTTTTAAAGTGGCCGCACGATGTGGTGCCCGGCGTGTCCTGATTCTTTCTTCAGGGGGGGTGTATGCTACGCGGGCCCTGGCGGAACATGTGCCCTTGCGGGAAGAGTCCGCCGACATGGTACAGCGACTGCGAGAGTCCTCTCTGTACGGCGAGACCAAACGTTTTGTTGAGCTGTACGCCGCAGCATTGGGACAGCAGTACGGCATAGAGGTCCCCATTGCCCGTTGCTTTAGCTTCTGTGGTGCCTGTCTGTCCATGAACGGAGTCAATGCGTTGGCCAGCTTTCTGGCTGATGCCCTTGCCGGGCGTGATATCGTCATTCGGGGAGACGGGACCCAGGTACGCTCCTTCCTTCATGGTAGTGATATGGCGGCCTGGCTGCTGGGCATGCTTGTTGCCGGGCCTGATGGAGAGCCTTGCAATGTGGGAAGCACAGAAAGCGTGAGCTTGCGTGAGCTTGCCGAACAGATTGCGCGTCTCGCTGGTGGAAAAAGTGAGGTCCAGGTGCTGGGCAAGGCTGTTCCTGGAAATGCTCCGTCCATATATGTGCCGGATACGTCCCGGATTCGGACGAAGCTGGGGGTGGAAGAGCGCCTTTCGCTTGCTGAAGGCTTGCGGAGAACGCTGGATTGGCTTGTTCAACATTGAAATATGACAGTAAAGCTCTATAATTGGAGATGATGGTATGAATCATGTTTTTATTATTGCGGAGATCGGCATCAATCATAATGGCGATATCGAGATTGCCAAAAAACTTATTGATATGGCAAAGGGCCGGGTGCGATGCCGTCAAATTCCAAAAGCGAGATGTTGATCTGGTCTATACTAAGGAGTTCCTTGACTCTCCCCGGGAAAGCCCGTGGGGGACGACTCAGCGGGATCAGAAGCAGGGCCTTGAGTTCGGCAAGGCCGAGTTTGATATCATCGATGCCTATTGCAAAGAAAAGGACATCGAATGGTTTGCTTCGGCCTGGGACGCCAACAGTCTAAAATTTCTTGACCAGTATGACTGCAAATATCAGAAAGTCGCCTCGGCTATGATCGTAAGCGAGGCCTTTTTGCGGGATGTTGCCTCGAGAAAAAAGCATACCTTCATTTCCACAGCCATGTCGACCATGGATGATATTGCGCGTGCGGTTGCCATTTTCCGTGAGGCCGGCTGCCCCTTTGAGCTCATGCACTGTGTGGGGACCTATCCCATGAAGGTGGAAAACGCTAATTTGCGCTGTATTGAAACCTTGCGCAATACTTTTCACTGCAATGTCGGCTACAGTGGCCATGAAACCGGACTGGCTGTCTCTGTGGGCGCTGTTATGTTGGGTGCCACTTCTTTGGAGCGTCATATTACCCTGGACAGAGCCATGTATGGATCGGACCAGGCGGCCAGTGTTGAGGGCGCGGGGTTGATTCAGCTTTGCCGTTATACACGCATTCTGGAAGCGGCTATGGGCGATGGCGTGAAACGGATTATTCCTGAAGAAGAGACTGTGGCTGAAAAGCTGCGTGCTCATTTGAAATAGTTTATACTTACGATACGTATGTAACTGCGTGAGAATTGGGGTGTAGTATGAATTGTAGGTTATGTGGTTCATTAGCTGTAAAGCAAATTTACGCTAGAACACAGTTAAATCCTTTTTTTTACTGTTCTGGGCAAGACTTTGATATCCAGATGTCCTATTGGCATTGTGAAGAATGCGGATTTATATTTCAGACAAATACATTCAAAGAGGAACAGTACAATTCTTACTATAAGGAACACGCTCCCAATAATTTGACTGATAAAAATCAAGTGGATTTGTTTAAGCAGAGACTGGCCATTTTTGATGATGTATTTGCCAAAGACAAACATGGAATAGTCCTTGAAGTCGGTGGAGGGAATGGCGATTTTATCGCTATGGTTTCGGCAGATAAAAGGATTGTTATAGATCCGTCAGAACAGGCTCGGAAATTTGCACTCGAACACTATGATAATATAGAGTATTATAATGATTTGAATGAATTTGAAGGTAGTTTTTATTCGCAATGTGCTGATATTTTAGTTCTCTGTCATGTATTAGAGCATATACAGTATCCATTACAATTCATTGAAAAGTATTTAAAGTTTGTAAAGGATGGTGGTGCATTATTTATAGAAGTTCCATCTCTTGATGCCTTCGTGTCAACAAAAAAATCACCTTGTTTTCCTAATCTTGATATTGAGCATATAAATATATTTTCAAATCAGACGCTGTTATATCTTTTGGAAAAAGCTGGTTGTGCAATTGAATTTATACGTACAGATACGAGTACACATTTCCCAATTGTGCAATGTGTAGCTAGAAAAAAACAGACGGCATTTCAATCTCTTGAATATTTTAAGAAACATGTGATGCTTGAAGATAAGCGTTTTAGTACTTATAGCGATGCGATAAAAAAATAGTTACTGATGGAGGAAAAGTCCTTTTTTGGGGGTGTGGGAGAAAATTATACCAAATTTTTCAGAATGCTTCTCCCGTAGATTCCGAGATTATTTTTGAAAATACATATCTCTTCGATAAGAATGAGAAGAAGTCGAGTACCCTATTCTGTGGGAAGAAAATATTGACTAATGAACAATTAGACTCGGTAAAAGATAAAATAACGCATGTAGCTATAACTGCAGAAAGTATAACAACTGCATTAGCAATATCTAAAGAAGCGCGTTCTAGAATTCCTGGATGTATAATTGTGTTTATTGTTGAAGATATTGTTGTGAGGTAAGCGAGTTATGCTTTATTCAGAACTTCGGATGCAAAAGCGTATCAACTTAGTTGAAAATGTTCCATTGCCATCTCCTTTAACATTATATATAGATCAATGTAATAAATGTAATTATAGGTGCAGTTACTGTTTTCATTCTGCTGAAAATTATAGTTCGCTTTGTGGTGGATACTATACTCTTTCAGTTAGTGATGCAGAAAAAATTGCAACGCAGTTAAAGGAGATTGGTAGCGTTAAGACAATCAATTTCCATGCTACGGGAGAACCCCTTTTAAATCAAAATTTACCAGAAATTATTAAAATTTTTCACCAAAATAGGCTGGCAGAAAGAATACAGCTTACGACCAACGGCAGCCTTTTAACGCCCGATAAGGCATTAAAACTTTTGCAAAGTGGCGTTGATTTTTTTCGCATATCTCTTTACGGCGGTACTACAACTCTTCATCAAAAGCGCTCACATTCTCGAGTAACTCTCGACAATATTCGTGATAATATTTCTCAATTAATTTCATTAAGAAATGCTAGACAGTTTTCCGCATCAATTGCAGTCAAAATGCTTGAAACTGGTGATAAAAAAGAAGAAAAGGAATTTTTAGATTTTTTTAATGGGGTTGCAGATGAGTGCTTTATTGAGAAAGTACATAATTTTTCCTCATCAGAATATTTTGATATCGAGTCATCAATACATATAAAACCTGAGAAAGGAGGATGCCCTATATGTCCTCTTCCATTCTATCGACTAGTTATCCATTCCAATCTTGATGTTAGCCCTTGTGACGCAGATTCGTTCCATGAAGTTATTCTTGGTAATTTACGAGAAACTTCATTAAAGGATATTTGGAATGGAGAAAATTTACATAAACTGCAATTAGCACATTTAAGTAAAAATTTCCCTGAGGGGCATCATTGCTCTTCATGTGAATTTTATACAACCCAGGTTGATGATTTGTCAGCATTATCAGCTGAAGAGTATAAAAAACGTCTTTACAAACTCATATAGTAAGAAAAGTGAAAACAATAGCAAGCTACCTTTTCGACTTCTTTGCCCGCAAGGGCGTGTCGCAGGCTTTTCTCTTCACGGGCGGCATGGCCATGCATCTCAATGACGCCCTCTCGTCTGAAGAGCGTATCCGCACGATCTGCTGTCACCATGAGCAAGCCTGTTCGTTGGCGGCGGAGGGATATGCGCATGTGACAGGGCGACCGGCACTTGTTGTCGTAACTGCCGGGCCTGGCGCTCTCAACGCTATGACAGGTGTTTTTGGAGCCTATGTGGACGGGCTGCCCATGATAGTCGTTTCTGGTCAGTCCAAGCGAGAAACTACCTGCGCGGCCTATGGGCTGGTGGGGCAGTTGCGCCAAGCTGGTGAGCAGGAGGCGCAAATTGTTCCCATGGCCCGTTCCCTGACTAAATATGCGGTAAGCATCCAGGATCCGTCCCGTATCCGCTATGAGCTGGAAAAAGCATGGCATATCGCCGTCAGCGGGCGCCCCGGGCCCGTCTGGCTGGAAATTCCCGTGGATGTGCAGGGTATGCGCATTGATCCTGACTCGCTGCCTTCTTTCCACTTGCCGTTAGTCCCGCCTTCCGATCTGTCTGGTGTGGCACGTTCTGTGGCGCAGGCTATTGCTTCGGCCAGGCGTCCGGTACTGGTTGCTGGGCCGGGGCTGCGCGTCAGTCATGCGGTAGAGGCGTTCCGTTCGCTGGCCGAGCGCTTGAATTGCCCGGTGCTCTGTGCAGGTACACTGGACATCATCCAGAAAGGCCACCCTCTCTACGCGGGAGGTATAGGTAATGTGGGAACACGTGCCGGCAATATCACGGTGCAGAATGCGGATTTGCTGGTCTTTCTCGGTGTGACCATGCACCTGACCATGACGACCTACAACTGGAAGGCCATGGGGCGGCATGCTCGCAAGATCGTGGTGGAGTGTGATGCCTCGGAGTGTCAGCGGCCTCAGTATATCGCTGATGAAACAGTTCTGGCTGATACGCTGTCTTTCGTACAGGCGCTGGATGCCGCCTGTGTGGCGGAGGCAGTAAACGTCGATGCGCAGTGGCTGACCTTCTGTCAGGAGAGGGTGCGTCTGCTGCCGGCCGTACCGGAACGTCTGCACACTGTGGATGCGCAGGGACGCATCAATCCCTACTGGTTTGCAGAAGAACTCTTTCATCGCCTCGGCGACGGCGATATCGTGACGCCAGGCAATGCCAGCGCAGGCGTAACAGCACAGCAGGCCGGCAGCCTGCGTCCCGGGCAGCGCCTTATCGCTAACTTCGGCAACGGGCCCATGGGCATGGCCGTACCAGCCGCCATCGGCGCCGCCTGTGCCGCTCCAGACCGACGTATCATTTGTCTGGACGGGGACGGCAGCTTCATGCTCAATATGCAGGAACTGGCCACTGTTAGATATCATGATTTGCCGATAATTATTTTTATTTACAATAACAACGGCTACATGTCCATTCGGCAGACGCAGCGGAACTTTTTCCGTAAGCAGATCGGCACCGGGCCGGAAAACGGGCTAGGCTTTCCATCCTTTGAAGGACTTGCCTCATCCTTTGGGCTGCCATACGCACGCATACATGGTGAAGCCTGGCAGGATCAGCTTGATGCCGTGCTGGCGGCACAAGGGCCGTTGCTGGTGGAAGTTATGCTTGATCCAGAACAGGGCTTTGAACCGAAGATCTCGTCACGAAAGCTGGAAGACGGGCGGATGATCTCTCTGCCGTCGGAAGATATGTACCCCTTCCTGTCGCGTGAGGAATTACAGCAGCACCTGCTTTTCCCGTTGAATGGCGAAGACCTCTAGCACTTCTTCCGGAAAATGCTGAGAGGGCAACAGCGCCCTGGTGAAAATGATCACGGTATTAAGCGAGACGCCCCCTATGGGGCGTCTCTGCGTCCTTCCCGCTCAAAGGGCGCAAGAGAGGAATGTCTATATGAGAGCCTTGATGGACAGCTATTGGCAAGAATTATGTTCTCGTTACCCGCAGTGGCAGGGGGCCTCCGCAGCATTTGAGGGGGCGGTGCGCCTTCTGGCAGACTGTGCTGCGGTCGGTGGCAGGATTCTGCTGTGCGGCAACGGCGGAAGCGCAGCTGATGCCGAACATATTGCTGGTGAGCTCATGAAGTCCTTTCTGCTGCAGCGCCCCGTGCCACGGGATTTTTGTGAGCGGGCCCGGGCTTTGTTTCCGCAGCAGGCAGGGGAGCTAGCACGTCTGCAGGGCGGCATAGCGGCTATACCGCTGGTCTCCGGCGCGGCCCTGCCCACAGCCTTTGCCAATGACGTAGATGGACAGCTCGGCTTTGCCCAGCAGGTCTATGCACTGGCACGACCGGGGGATGTGGTCTGGGGCATAAGTACCTCCGGCAATTCACATAATGTCAATCAGGCGTTGCGGGTAGCGCGGCTGCTGTCCTGCCGGACGCTGGGCCTGACGGGGCGTGATGGTGGAGAAATGGCTTCTCTGCTGGATGTGGAGCTGCGTGCGCCAGCGTCGTCCACACCGCAGATACAAGAGCTGCATCTGCCCATGTACCATGCTCTATGTGCCTGTCTGGAAGCCATCATTTTCGGCGATCAGACTTCATTGCAGGAATACGCGAATCCCCGGGAACTCCCCCGCCCGGTGGAGTTGCTCGTCTTCGATTTTGACGGTGTGTTTACGGATAATCGTGTCCTGACAGATCAAAACGGAGTGGAGTCCGTTTTCTGTCATCGGGGAGACGGTTTGGGTATCGATATGTTGCGCAAAATGGGGCAGCGCATGCTCATTCTTTCCACGGAGTGTAATCCTGTAGTGGCGGCACGGGCGGCAAAATTGCGTATCCCCGTGGCACAGGGCTGCCGTGACAAAGCTGCCTTTCTGCGAGACTACCTGCGTGAGGAGGGGATAACTCCGGCACATACCCTTTTTATGGGTAATGACATTAACGACCTGCCCGCCATGTCCGTAGCCGGATTTGCAGTCGCTCCCGCAGATGCCCACCCTGCTGTACTTGCGGTGGCCCACTGGGTGACAAAGGCTCGGGGCGGTCAGGGGGCTGTACGTGAACTGTGTGAGCGTCTGGTGCGCGAACAGTCGCCTGATTGCTGAGACCCTCTGGCGCGCTGATTTCGGCAAGGACGACCACTACGAGGGAAGAGCAGGTCTGTTTGCGCCGAATAATACGGGCGGAGGAGGACAGATATTTTGCGACATGAATGCCGCGTGAACCCACAGGAGAAGGTAAGATGTGGCGTTTGTGCACGGGCTGCTGACACGGATGGCTCCCGAGATCGTAAACAAGCCGGGCTACCGGGCAGATATTGATGCTTTGCGCGGGCTGGCGGTAGCTGGGGGCGTCCTGTTTCATTTTTTCCTAGGGGTGATGCGGCTTTCTGGGCGTCGACATCTTTTTCGTCATCTCCGGTTACCTCATTTGTGCATTAACCTTTGCGCAGCTGGAAAAAGACCAGCTCCTCTTTTCGCTAGTTTTATGCCCGACGCATCCGGCGGCTGTTCCCATCACTGCTGCTTGTTCTGAGTGTGGCCTTTCTGGTCACTAGATGAAGCAGAGGAGCCCATAGATCATGGCCATTTTCGGGCCAGCTACGAAAAATCGTATCACCTATCTCGATAGGCTTCCTTGAAAGTAGATGTGGGTAATGATTGTAGATTGTTAACTATATGTTAAATTAATTATTATGAATATATTGTTCTAATATCTTATTTGTTTCACCACTATATTTTATAGTACCCTTGTCGATAACGTAGAGTCTGTCGCATCGCTCTACAGTTGTAAGACGGTGAGCAATAATAACTATAGTTATTTTCTCGCGTAGACTTTCTATGGTCTGCTGGATAGCTCGTTCCGTAGCTCCGTCAAGAGCGGAAGTCGCTTCATCAAATATAATGAGTTGAGGATTGTTATAAAGGGCTCTGGCAATGGAAACACGCTGTAGCTGGCCACCGGAAAGCCGGGTCCCACGCTCACCTATAATGGTGTCAATTCCTTCTTCCAGGTCATCCAAAAAATCTATAGCCGCCATATTACAGCATGCTAGTACGCGCTGTCGGTCGATATCTTGTCCCCACGCGCTAAAAGCTATATTTTCAGCGAGACTTCCATTGAGGAGGAAGGGATTTTGAGGCACATAGCCGATAGTGTGCATCCAACCGGCGCGCAGACTGCCATCCATTTCTTGGTCGTCTACCAGAATCCTACCGCTGCTGGGGGAATACAGACCAATCAGCAAACTTACAATGGTACTTTTCCCCGCTCCTGAGGGGCCGATGAGACCGATCATGCTGCCTTTGGAGATACGCAGACTGATGTCTTTTAGGGCATCTGAATGCTCTTCGGCAGTGCCTGGATAACGGAAGCTGACATGGTCAAAGCGGATCTCTTTCTGTAACGGGCAAGGGCGTTCCTCAACTGTTGTTTGAGGTAGCGATTCCACTACGTGAATTTTGCAGAGGACGGGCTCTAGGGTAGGAAGTTGCTGCTGCATGTATAATAAGCCTTGTACTACCCGGTTCATAATAGGTAGCAGGCGCCAGGCTACGGCTGCCAGCAGGGCCAAAGTAGCGCTTACGCGGGCTAGACTGGCATCCTGCCAACGGAGCAATAGAACGGTAACCAGCAGCAAGCTGACTCCTACGAATTCCAGTACCCATGATGGTAGGGGGGGGAAAACTGGAAGTACGCTCTGACCTTGCATGTAAATTTTTTCTGCAGCGATATAGCGGTGGATAAAATTTTCTTGCTGCCGGCAGATGATAATATCCCGGATGCCGTTAAGGCCTGTATGAATGAACTTCATGGCAGACTGTTGGGCATCAGCGCATTGCTGGCTGAGTGTACGGACCCAGCGGCGGCTGCAACGAAATATACCGAACGCGGCTGCGCCAGTGATACTAACCACCAGGAATCCTGCTAAAGGTGCCATGCAACAGACTGCTATGAGTAAAGTTACCACTACCAGCAGTTGTGACATGGTCTGTAAACTTTGGAAGAGAAAAATACCGGCGTTGGAACGCCAGCTGAGCGTAGTCATCAGATCGCTGATTTTCTGGCGGGTATGCCAAAGATAGGGGGCACGCATATATCCCTGGAACAGACGTACACCCAGATGCATGCTGACCAGCTGACTGTAGCGGCTCTGGCGCCAGGTAAGCAGGGCCAGCATCACGGTCTTGAGCAGGGTGGTGCCGCACAGCAGGCAGAGCAGCAGGGCCAGCAGCAGACGCGGGTCATCCTGTACGGGACGCACCACTGGCAACCAGTCCACCAACTGCTGCATGAAGGGGTGGTGCACAATGCTTTGAGGGGAGGCCAAAACAACCCCCAACAGGGAGACTGCACCAGCCAGAGCGAATTCTGCCAAGGCCACAACGACAGTCAGGGCCATGACGATCCAGAAGCTGTGCTGCAGCGTTGCGGGCAAGACGTGATATATACGTTGAAAGGCCTCTACGAGCTGGGCTTTCAGCATAGTGCTCTCTTTTTACAGATAGTGAGTACAGAAATCCGCGTACGCCGCTCTCAGGCCTTCCTCTAATCCGATGCGTGGCTGCCAGCCCATGGCGAACAGACGGCTGGAATCCATGAGCTTGCGTGGCGTGCCATCAGGCTTGGAAGGATCGGTGAGGATCTGACCTTCATAACCCACCACACGTGCCACCAGGCGGGCGATGTCCATAATGGTCATCTCCTGCTGGCTGCCCACGTTCACATGCTCAAAATCAGAGTAGTTTTCCAGAAGGAAGACACAGGCATCGGCCATGTCATCAGCATGCAGGAATTCCCGCAGGGGGGTGCCCGTGCCCCAGATGCTCACCTGGGTAAGCCCTTGAGTCTTGGCCTCATGGAAACGGCGGATCATGGCCGGGATCACATGGCTGTTTTCCGGGTGATAATTGTCACCTGTGCCGTAGAGGTTCGTAGGCATGGCGCTGATGGCGTCAAAGCCGTATTGCTTGCGGTAGGCCTGGCACATCTTGATGCCCGAGATCTTGGCCAGGGCATAGGCATCATTGGTGGGCTCCAGGGCTCCGGTGAGCAAGTACTCCTCTTTGATGGGCTGCGGGCAGAGCTTGGGATAGATGCAGGACGACCCCAAAAAGAGGAATTTTTTTACGCTGTTCTGCCAGGCACTATGGATGACGTTGTTCTGGATCTGGAGATTCTCATAGATGAACTGGGCAGGATAGGTGGCATTGGCGTGGATACCACCCACCTTGGCAGCAGCCAGAATGACGTAGTCCGGTTTTTCAGCCGCAAAAAAGTCGCGTACGGCCTGCTGCTCAGTAAGATCAAGTTCTGCATGGCTGCGAACGCACAGATTTTCATACCCCGCGCGGCGCAGAGCCCGGCAGATGGCACTGCCCACCAGACCACGGTGCCCGGCGACAAAAAATTTACCGTCTTTCTGCAACATGATGTCCTCGATACGGCGCGGGGCGGCCATACTGTCGCATGCCGCCCCTGAAAATATATGACGCGGCGTGGCGCGCTATTCCTCGTGTTTGAAGCTGGTAAAACCGGCGTCCTCCACCACAGCATCACGCAGAGCTAGCTCTAGATCATGGCGGGCCATTTCCTGTACCATCTCCTCAAAGGTGGTACGCGGAGCCCAGCCCAGCTTGGCCTGAGCTTTGGCCGGATCGCCCAGCAGGGTCTCCACTTCGGTAGGACGGAAATAGCGCGGATCCACACGTACGATGGTGTCCCCTTCCTTGACACGGATCGTCAGTGCCTTGCCCCGGGCGGCCAGCGCGGCCTTGTCCGCGTCAACAGCCACCACGGTGGCGGTCTCTTCCAGGCCTTCTCCCTGCCATGCAAGACTCAGGCCCAGTTCGGCCGCTGCGGCATTGACGAAATCCCGCACAGAGAACTGACGGCCCGTGGCGATGACGAAATCATCGGGCTGTTCCTGCTGCAGCATGAGCCACTGCATTTCCACATAGTCGCGGGCATGGCCCCAGTCACGCTTGGCGTTCATGTTGCCCAGATAGAGGCAGGAGGACAGGCCCAGCAGGATGCGCGCCAGAGCACGGGTGATCTTACGGGTCACGAAGGTCTCGCCGCGTACCGGGGATTCGTGGTTGAAGAGGATGCCGTTGCAGGCATACATACCGTAGGCTTCACGGTAATTGACCGTGATCCAGTAGGAATAGAGCTTAGCGCAGGCATAGGGCGAACGGGGGTAGAAAGGCGTCTTCTCCGTCTGCGGGATCTCCTGCACCTTGCCGAACAGCTCCGAAGTGGAGGCCTGATAGAAGCGGGTCTTTTTTTCCAGGCCCAGCATGCGGATGGCTTCCAGAAGACGCAGGGTCCCCAGCGCATCCACATTGGCGGTGTACTCGGGAGACTCGAAGGAGACCTGCACATGGCTCTGGGCTGCCAGGTTGTAGACTTCGTCCGGCTGCACTTCTTGCATGATGCGGATCAGGTTGCCGGCGTCAGAAAGATCCCCGTAGTGCAGAACGAACTTGCGGCCTTTCTGGTGCGGTCCCTGATAAAGGTGGTCGATACGATCCGTATTGAACAGGGAAGAGCGGCGCTTGATGCCGTGGACTTCATAGCCCTTGTTCAGAAGGAATTCCGCCAGATAGGCGCCGTCCTGACCAGTGATACCGGTGATGAGTGCTTTCTTCATGAAATTCGTATCTGCCCGTTAAAAAATCGTAGTATGAAGTGGCTAGCTGGGCCATTGCCATCAAATAACATATACAATGATAACAGAAAAGGGGTCACAGCTCATCACCGTAACCCCTAGTCTTCCTTGTGGTGGAGAAGAGGAGACTTGAACTCCCGACCCCCGCCTTGCGAAGGCGATGCTCTCCCAGCTGAGCTACTTCCCCACATGGACGCCACAACGCGGCGTAGCGAGGTATGTATGCCATTCATCTGCCGCGGTCAAGTCTTTTTTGTGCACAGGCCGCCCGTCGGTCAGGAGAGAGTGGCCTGATATCCGTGGCATGCAGGGGCCGGTCAGCTGCGAATCCGGCTCCGGCAAGCAGGAGGACATACCTGCACCAGTGACCGCCAGGATGGGGAGGTCGTCATGTCCGCCGCTCGCTCCGGTTGTTTCCAGAGCGTTTTCTCCTTGGTATGCAGGCAGGCGAGCTCCAGCTTTCCCGGAATGCCTGCGGGAAAGCTGGGTCGCTCCGAAGCAGGCTGGTATACCAACGCCCTGCCCGCCAGGATACAGGGGCATCCCCGGGCCGTGTCTTCCGGCCGGCAACCCTCACGCCACGCCGGACAAAGCCCGTGGCATCCCGGGTCCTCTCCTTCCGCCATCCCTGAAAAAAATCGGCCGGGCCGCCCCTGTGGGGCTTGGCTACCGCGAAAAAAAACGCTATAGAAGCCCGCTGGTGTCACTATGAAGGAATATCGAGATCATTATTTTCTCAAGGCCAAGCGCGAGAATTATCCGGCCCGTTCCGTGTACAAGCTCAAGGAACTGGACGCGAAGTTCAAGCTCTTCCGCCAGGGGATGCGCGTTCTGGATCTGGGCGCGGCTCCGGGCTCGTGGTCGCTGGGTGCTGCCGAAAAGGTGGGCCAGCGCGGGCTCGTGCTGGGCTGCGACATCCAGACCACGGAGACCGCCTTTCCGCCGCAGGTCACCTTCATGCAGGAGGACGTGTTCAACCGTTCCGATGCCTTTGAAGCCCGCCTGCGCGAGATGGGGCCGTTCGACGTAGTCATGAGCGACATGGCGCCCCGTACCACCGGGACCAAGTTCACGGACCAGGCCCGTTCGCTCGAGCTGGCCTGCGAGGCCCTGGAAGTGGCGCGCCTGCACCTCAAACCCGGCGGCAGCTTCATCGTCAAGATTTTCATGGGGCCGGACATCCAGGAGATGCTCCAGCCCATGCGTCGCGCCTTCAAGGCCGTCAAATCCTTCAAGCCCAAGAGCTCCCGAGCCGAAAGCAAGGAGACCTTCTTCGTGGGCATGGGGTTCAAGGCCGAGGCGCGTCCTGCCGCACAGGATGCGGGCACGGACGGAGCCGCCGACACCGGACAGGAGCCCGGCACCCTTTAGGGGCGGCCCATCCTCCGCTGTCCGGGCCGCTGCACCCGCGTGCGCGCCCGGAGAGGCCGGAAGCGTGCTCCCGCCGCCGGGATGTCCCGGTATCCTGGGCAGGGAACGGACGCGCCGCAAGGCCGTCTGTCTTTTTTCACCTTTTACATTCTCCGAGTTTTGGGAGGTTTTATGTCTGGGCACAGCAAATGGGCCAATATCCAGCACCGCAAGGGCCGTCAGGACGCCAAGCGCGGCAAGGTTTTCACCAAGGCCGCCAAGGAAATCATCATCGCTGCCAAGAACGGTGGCGATCCGGCGGGCAACCCTCGTCTGCGTGCCGCCATTGCCGCTGCCAAGGCCGTGAACCTGCCCAAGGACAAGATCGAAGCCGCCATCCGCAAGGGTACCGGTGAAGATGCGGGCGGCGATCTGACCGAATGCTTCTACGAAGGTTACGGTCCCGCCGGTATCGCCATCATGGTGGAAGTGGCCACCGACAACAAGAACCGCACCGTGGCCGAAGTGCGTCACCTGTTCACCAAGCACGGCGGCAGCCTGGGCACCGACGGCAGCGTGAGCTGGATGTTCGACCGCAAGGGCGTCATCACCGTGGACAAGGCCGCCTACACCGAAGACCAGATGATGGAAGTGGCCATGGAAGCCGGCGCCGACGACGTCATCGACGATGAAGATGTCTGGACCCTCCAGACCGCCATGGCCGACTTCGCGGCCGTGCGCGACGCTCTGGAATCCGCCGGTGTGACCATGCAGTCCGCCGAACTGGCCATGGTGCCCCAGAACCTGGTGGCCGTGGACGCCGAAGCCGCCCAGAAGGTCATCCGTCTCATGGAAGCCCTGGACGACAACGACGACGTGCAGAACGTCTACGCCAACGCCGACTTCCCCGAAGACATGGATATGGACTAGTCCGGTACGTTCCCGCCCCTCCGGGCGGCAGATGTCCGTTTTTTGCCCGGCATTCCCTGAGTGCCGGGCTTTTTTTCTATGGAGAACTATGGCAGACACTCCTCTTGTGGTCCTGGGGGTCGACCCCGGCTCCCAGCGTACGGGCTGGGGCATCATTGCGGAACAGTCCGGCGTGCTGCGCCTGGTGGATTGCGGCATCATCCGCACCACCTCCAGCGGTGAAAAGGAATTTTCCCAGCGGCTGGCCGTCATCTACCGGCAGCTGGCGGACGTGGTGGGCCGTTACCGGCCGCAGGAGGCCGCCATCGAGCAGGTCTTCACGGCCAAGAACGCGGCCAGCGCCCTCAAGCTGGGCCAGGCCCGCGGTGTGGCCGTGGCCGCCTGCGCCGCGTACAGGGTACCGGTGAGCGATTACGAACCCACGCTGGTCAAAAAATCCGTGGTGGGCACCGGCCGCGCGGAAAAGGAACAGGTGGCCTTCATGGTGCGGCGTCTGCTCAACGTGCGTGGCGAGGGCTGGGCCCTGGACACCACGGACGCCCTGGCCGTGGCCATCTGCCATTTGACCATGCGCCGCCTGAAGCTCCTGGCCCGGCGCTGAGGCGTTGGGAGTTTTATTGTTTGTTGGGGGAAGGACCCCCCGTTCTCTGGCGCGAAAAGGGGTTCCTTCCCCCAAGCCCCCATCCTCCCCCAAACGCGCTTTATCAGGCACAAAAAAAAAGACGCCACGTGGCGTCTTTTTTTGTGCGATGGTCATGTCAGGTTCTCTGGTAGGTAGGCCGGAAGAATAGCGGGCGTCCTGTTTCCCGATATCCTCGCCCGCCAGCCAGCGACGGGGACTTTCTATACCGACCTGAACAAAAGGTTTTGGAAGGGAGGGAGAGTAGGGGGAGGGAGGACCTTTTCCCCGAAAGGTTTCCCTCCCCCTGCATCTCTTTTCCCGCTTATACCATTTATTCCACGATGGTGGCGCGCTTGATGATGACGGGCTGCATGGGCACGTCTTCGTAGTAGCCGCGGCTGCCGGTCTTGACGGCCGCGATCTGGTCCACCACGTCCTGGCCTCGGATGACCTTGCCGAACACGGCATAGCCCCAGCCCTGCGGGTCCTTGCTGCGGTGGTCGAGGAAGCTGTTGTCCTTGACGTTGATGAAGAACTGGGCCGTGGCCGAATGCGGGTCGGAAGTACGAGCCATGGCGATGGTATACTTGCGGTTGCGCAGGCCGTTGTCGGCTTCGTTCTTGATGGGGGCGCGGGTGGTCTTTTCGCGCAGGCTGGCGGTCATGCCGCCGCCCTGGATCATGAAGTCCTTGATGACGCGGTGGAAGATGGTGCCGTCATACTGGCCGGCCTTGACGTATTCCAGAAAGTTGGCCGTGGTCATGGGAGCCTTGCGGGCATCCAGACGCACGAGGATGTCGCCCATGCTGGTCTCCAGTTTGACGACGGGGTCCGGGCCCTGGGCGCGGATGGCCTGGGGGGCGGCCAGCAGGGCGCAGGCCAGCAGCAGGACGGGCAGCAGACGGGTGAAGAGAGTGAATTTCTTCATGAAGGGTTCTCCTTGATGATCTGTCGCACCATGCCGGTGCGACAGGCGCACGGTAGCATGTGCCGGGGGGAGCGGCAAGGGAAGGGGAGGCCGGAAACCCGCAGACGGAGGGGCTCAGGATAGGGACGGCTCTTCTGCGATGGGGGAGGCCGGACGGTGCGGGAGCATCAGGCCCGGACGGAGCCCGTGCGGCAGGGACGGGAAACGGCCCTCATCCTGTCCGCCGGTGGCTCCTGCCGGCCCGTCAGGGGAGCGAGGGCTTCCTTCCCGGGATCATGGGGCCATGACCGGCAGCCTGGCCCGGCCGGGACTTGCTTTTGCGCGCCATATCCCTATATGTTAAGCAAGGAATGAAAGTACGGCCGTGCATGCCGCGCGGCCAAATCCCGGAGGAAAAACATGACTGCTCGTACCATTGCGCAAAGCGCTGTGAGCGCCGTTTCCATCTATATGCGCCAGGTCTACATGTGGATGACCGCCGGTCTGGCCATCACGGCCGTGACGGCCTTTGCCGTGGCGTCCAGCCCCGACCTGCAGATGGCCATCCTGGGCAACATGGTGATCATGATCGCCCTCATCGTGGCCCAGTTCGGCATGGTCATCGCCCTGGGCGCCGCCATCCACAAAATGTCGGCCACCACGGCCACGGCGGTGTTCATCGCCTATTCGGCCCTGACCGGCCTGACCCTATCCAGCATCTTCGTGGTCTATCCCATCGGTTCCATCGCCAATGCCTTCCTGACGGCCACGGGCACTTTCCTGGCCATGTCGGTGTACGGCACGGTGACCAAGCGTGACCTGACCGGCATGGGCAACTTCCTGATGATGGGCCTGTTCGGCATCATCATCGCGTCCATCGTCAACATCTTCCTGGCCAGCAGCATGATGGACTTCGTCATCAGCTGCATCGGCGTGCTGATCTTCACCGGCCTCACCGCCTATGACACCCAGAAGCTGCGTGCCTTCGGCATGAACGCTCCTGTGGACGACGCCACGGCCATGCGTCGCGGTGCCCTGCTGGGTGCCCTGGAACTGTATCTGGACTTCATCAACCTGTTCCTGATGCTGCTGCGTCTGTTCGGCGGCAACCGCGACTAGCGGGAAAGGCTTTTTACGCTCTCCTTCTCCGCCCGCACATGAGGGGAAAGAGGGAAGATCCCGCGCCCTGTATTGGCGGGAAAGCTGCAGTAGCGGAAGGGGCGCAGGATGGATGGCCGCCTGTGGAGCGGCCACTCCGATGATATGACAGAGGGGCGGAAGGGTGACCTTCCGCCCCTCTTGTGTCTTGCCGGCTTTGACAAGCGGGCCCGGGGCCCGTATGCAGGACGGACGGACACTTTGTGCAAACATCGTCGCCCTGTGCGGCGTACAAGGATCTATGAGCAAGAAAAACAACTACTTCGATCTCCCGGCCGGTCTTGATGACGCCGAGCTGCTGGAGATCTTCCATGAACAGAACCGTCCCCTGCGCCTGGATGCCCTGCTGCGGGTCACGGGCCTGCCGCGTGCGGCCCGCAAGATACTGGAAGACCAGCTCTATGCCCTGGCTGACGAAGGCCGGCTGGTGCGCCTGCAGGGCGGGCTCTGGGCCCGTGCCGACGGCCTGCGCCAGGTGCGCGGCCGCTACATGGCCCTGCGCAGCGGCGCGGGCGGTTTCGTGACGCCCCTGGGCGACAACGGGCAGGTGACCGGCCCGGACATCTTCATCCACCCCCTGCAGGCGGGCGATGCCTGGCATCAGGACATGGTGCGTGTGGCCCTGTCGCCGCGTTCGCATGCCCGCGGCAAGAGCCAGGAAGGCCGTATCGTGGAGGTGCTGGAGCGCGGCTGCCGCGAGGTGCCCGTGCACGTGATCCATGTGACCGGACGCCGCGCCCTGTGCCGTCCGGCGGACAGCCGCATGCCCTTCGATGTCAGCGTGGAGCTGCCCGGGGACATGGAGCGCCCCTCCGGCGGTTCGCTGCTGCTGGTGGCGCCGGAAAAACGTCTGGCCGTCGACCTCTGGCAGGCCCGTCTGCTGCAGGCCGTGGGCCGGGAAGACGACATCGCCGTGCAGGAGGATCTGGTCAAACTCAATCACGAGGTACCGCGGGAGTTCCCGCCCCGGGTCCAGGCCGAGGCCGACGCCCTGCCGTCCGCGCCCCAGCATGCCGACATGGCCGGGCGCGAGGACGTGCGCGCATTGCCGCTGGTGACCATCGACGGCGCCGATGCCCGCGACTTCGACGATGCCGTGCAGGTGGAGGCCCGTCCCGGCGGGGGCTGGCTCCTGCGTGTGGCCATCGCCGACGTGAGCCATTATGTGCGCCCGCGCTCGGCGCTGGATACCGAAGCCCTAGCGCGCGGCAATTCCTGGTATTTCCCCACGTCGGTGGAGCCCATGCTGCCGCCCGCCCTGTGCGACGGCCTGTGCAGCCTGCGTCCTGACGAAGACCGGCTGGCCATGCTGGCCGAGATCCCCTTTTCCGCCACCGGGCAGCCGGGCAGGCCGCGCTTCGCGGCGGTGGTCATGCGTTCGGCGGCCCGCCTGACCTACGATCAGGTCAAGGCCTGCCTGCTGGACAGGGACGAGCAGGCCCGTGCCGCGCTGGCCGCCGGACCGCGCGGGCAGGAAGTGCTGGACATGCTGGAGACGGCTTTCGAACTGTACCGTTGCCTGCGTGAGGCCCGGCAGCGCCGGGGAAGCCTGGATTTCGACCTGCCGGAACCGGAATACGGCTTTGACGACAAGGGCCGCCTGCTGCGCGTTTCCCGCCGTGTGCGCCACGACGCCCATCGTCTCATCGAAGAATTCATGATCGCGGCCAACGAGGCCGTGGCCCGTCATCTGGGCGGCCTGAAAGCCGACGGCAGCCCGGAGGGGGCCCCGAAGGAGCCCTTCCTCTATCGCGTGCATCCCCAGCCTGATCCCGAGCGGCTGGAGAGCCTGTTCGACTCCCTGGAAGCCATCGACCCCGAACTGGTGCCCGTGAAGCCCGCGGCCTCGGCCCTGCAGGGCATCCTGCGGGACGTGCAGGGGTCGGACAGGGAGTTCCTGGTGGGGCGCCTGTGCCTGCGGGCCATGCCCCAGGCCCGCTACCAGCCGGAGAACGAAGGGCACTTTGGTTTGGCGTCCCGTGCCTACTGTCATTTCACTTCGCCCATCCGTCGGTATGCCGACCTGCTGGTGCACCGGGCGCTCAAGGCCAGTCTGGGCCTGTACGGCGGTGCCCTGCCTGCCGGGCAGAAGCTGTTGCGCGTGGCTGACCAGCTCAACCGGCGCGAGCGGGACGCCCTGGACTGCGAGCGCGAGATGGCCCGGCGTCTGGCCTGCATGGCCCTTGAGGGCCGCGTGGGCGAGCGTTTTAGGGGCGTTGTGGCCGGTGTCAATGATTTCGGCCTGTTCGTGGAGCTGAGCGAGATGCCCGTGGAAGGCATGATCCGCGTGGAGGATCTGGGCGACGACTGGTACGACTTCGATGCCCGCCGCCAGTGTCTGGTGGGGCAGCGCTCGGGCCTGTGCTGGAGCATGGGCCAGTCCCTCGAGGTGGTGCTGGCCGAAGTGCACAGCGGCCGTCTGGAGATCCGCCTGCTGCCCACGGAGCTGGGCGTGGCGGCCCGCCGCGGCGGACGGGTGTCGCGCGGGCGGCAGGGACGGCCGGGCAAGGCTCCGGCCCGTCATGCCAAATTGCCGCATCAGCGCAAGGGCCGTGACCGCGACGGGCAGCGTCCCGTGCGCGGCAAAGGACAGGCCCGCCGGGATGGAGGGCACGGGGCACGCCGTCCCGCAGGACGGGGGAGACGCGGATGAGCTTTTTCTCGCAAAAACAGCGCATGGGCGCGGCGGCCCTGATCCTGGCCGCCAGCACCATCCTGTCCCGCCTCATGGGACTGGTGCGCGACAAGGTCATCTCCTGGCAGTTCGGCGCGGGCAGTGAAGCGGACATGTACTTCGCGGCCTTCGTGGTGCCGGACATCATCAACCACCTGCTGGCCGGGGGCATCATGGCCATCACCATCATCCCCCTGCTGTCCCGGCGCTTCCAGGAGGACGAGGACGACGGCTGGCGCTTTTTCTCCTGCATCTTCTGCTGGATGGTGGTGGCCTCGCTGCTGGTGACGGGGGCGGGTATGCTGGGCGCCGAAGAGCTGGCCCGCATCACGGCCCCGGGCTTCGATGCCGCCCAGACGGCACGGCTGGCCTTTTTCATGCGCATCATCCTGCCCGCGCAGGTCTTCTTCCTGTGCGGGGCCTGCGTCACGGCCCTGCTCTACATGCGGCGGCAGTTCCGCGTGCCCGCACTGGCGCCCCTGATCTACAACGGCTGCATCATCGCGGGCGGTCTGCTGCTGCCTTGGCTGACGCAGGGTATGGATCTGCCTGCCGAATGGGAACTGGGCGGCATGACCGGTTATTGCGTGGGCGTGACCGTGGGGGCCTGTCTGGGAGCCTTTTTGCTGCCCTTCCGGGTGGCCGCCGCCGGGGGGCTGCGCCTGTCGCCGGTCTTCCGGCATCCGCTGCTCAAGCGCTTTTTGATCATGGCCCTGCCTCTTATGCTGGGCCAGACCGTCATCTTCCTGGATGAGCAGTTCATGCGCGTGTTCGGCTCGCTGGTGGGCGACGGCGCCGTGAGCCTGCTCAACTATGCCCGGCGCATCATGCAGGTGCCGGTGGGCCTCATGGGACAGGCGGCCGCCGTGGCTTCCTATCCCTTCTTGGTCTCCCTGCTGACCAATGGCGAGAAGGAACGCTTCGACCAGACCCTGAGTGCGGCCCTGCGGGCCAGCGTGGGCCTTATCATCCCCTGTGCCCTCTGGATGGGCGTGGCCGCCCAGCCCATCATGGGCGTCATCTTCCAGGGCGGCCGCTTCGGTCTGGCCGAGACCGTGGCCAGCACGCCCCTGTTGCAGATCATGCTGGCCGCCACGCCGCTGTGGATTCTGTACATGGTGCTGGTGCGCGCCTTCTATGCCGACGGCGATACCCTGACCCCGGCCACCACGGGCACGGTCATGACCCTGCTGGCCCTGCCGGTCTATTACTGGTGGGCCGTGCCCCTGGGCGCGTGGGCCATCGCCCTGACCTCGGCGGTGAGCGTCAGCGCCTATGTGCTCTGGCTGGTGGCCATCTGGGCACGACGGCAGGGCACGGGCGCCTTCGCGGGCCTGCTTTCCCTGTCCGGCCGGGCCCTGTTGTGCTCCCTGCCCGCCGGTGCGGCCTCCTGGGCGGCCCAGTACGGACTGGACGGCCTGCGTGCCTCCGGGACGCTGGCGCTGCCCGCCGTGGCTCAGGCCTGCCTGACCTGCGCTGGCAGCGGTCTGGCCTTTGCCGTGATCTTCCTGCCCTTGAGCTACAGGCTGGCACCCGGCATACTGGAGCCTGTCTGGCGGCGGCTGCGGCGCGGCCGTCCGCAGGGACAGGCCTAGGGAAGACGGCGGGACAGCGGTCGTCCACGCCTGGCTTGGGACGACGGTCTGTCGCCGACAAAAGGCCGTGCCCCGGACGAGACGTTGTGCGCCATGCCCGTAGCCCTGTGGCCGGCGCAAGGCTTTTCCATCATCATCGAGGAGACGAAGATGCAAAAAATACTGCTGACAGGCCTGCTGATCCTGTTGCTGGCCGTTCCTGCGCTGGCCGCAGAAAAGGAAGTAGCCGGTGTCTTTTTCCCTCTGCCTGAGGGCTGGAGCGCCGTGGAGGAAAATACGTCCGGGACGACGTCCACCTTGCTGCTCCAGCAGGCGGATCGCCGGACAGCCATCGCCGTGATGGTGGCCGCCGATGCGGGCCTTGCCCCCGCCCGGATAGCGGCGGAACTGGCCTCCGTGACAGGAGCCACGGCCGACCCTGTGGAGCGGGAGGGACAGTACAGCTTCCCCATCAGGAAAGACGGTCAGGATGGCGTCTGTTTTCTGGCGCAGTCCAACGGACGATTCATCCTGGTCAGCGTGCTGGGCGAGCTGCCCCCGGCCGTGCCCCTGCTGGAAGGCATGCGCTGCCCGGCCGATCCCGGCCTTGTGCTGCGCTGATCTTTCCCTGTCCTGAAAATAAAAAAGCGTCCCTGTGCTGCCACAGGGACGTTTTTTTATGGTCCGTTGCCGGAGCGGGCCGTACCAAGACCGGAGCAGATGTTGCCATCCGGTCATGGCAGCCATGGGACGGGTATCGTCCGTCTGTCTTTGTTTCAAGAGAGCTAGCTGCTCGGTGCAGTACGTCCGAGGGGGCGGCGCGGGAGGGGCCTTTATGCCCGAGCAGCCGACGGCAGGCCACAGCGTCGTGCCCGTTGGCGATACGAGGGCTTTGGGCATCGGCAACAACGCAGGCTCTTTTCTCCTTCCCTCCCGGTCATCCTTGCTAGAACAGTTCCCGCACCAGCGCACCGGCCAGCACGCGGCCCTGCTCGTCGTAGATGGCGGCCACCTGTCCGGGGGCGCTGGGGAATTGCGGTTCCGCCAGCGTGATGCGCAGGCCGTCGTCCGTGATCTCCACCCGGGCGGGGGTGGGGCGCTGGCGATGGCGCAGGCGGGCCAGCAAGGTGTCCGGCCACTGTTCGGGCGGGCAGAGCAGGTTGGCGGGGCCGGTGAGGCAGCCGTGCATGCCCAGGCGGGCCCTGCCGCCCACCACGAGGGTATTGTCCTCTCCCTGCTTGCGCAGCACGTAAAGGGGCTCGCTGTGGGCGATGCCCAGCCCCCGGCGCTGGCCTTCGGTATAGCGCCACAGGCCTTCATGCCGGGCCAGCGGGCGCAGCACGGGGCGGCCGTCGCTGTCCGCCTCTTCCAGCAGGACGGGGCCGCTGCCGGGCAGGGACAGGCCTTCCGCCTGCCAGCGCCGCTCCAGGAAGGCCCGGTAGGCGTCCTCTCCGGCGGGGATGAAGCATATCTCCTGGCTTTCCTGCGGTACGGGCACTGCCAGCCCCGCGTCCTTCACCTGGGCGATGCTGGCGGCCTTGTCCTGCCGGGCAAGGGGGAACACGGCCCGGCGCAGGCGCTCCAGCGGCACGAGGGAAAGGAAATAGCTCTGGTCCTTGGCCAGGTCGTCCGCTGCGGCCAGCACGGGCCCGGCAGGGCCGTCCAGCAGGCGGGCGTAATGGCCGGTGGCGATGCGGTCCGCGCCCAGGCTCAGGGCGGCGTCCAGCAGGGCCCCGAACTTGATGGCCCGGTTGCAGAGCGCACAGGGGTTGGGCGTCCGGCCCCGGGCATAGGCCCGCACGAAGGGCGTGACGACCTCCCTGTCGAAGACCGCGCGCATGTCGGCCACATGCAGGGGGATGCCCAGCTGCCCGCAGGCTGTTTGCAGGCCTTCCACCGCCTGACGGCTGGCGGGGGGCAGGGGCGTGGCCAGGGCCTCCGCTGCCGTGAGCAGACAGGGGCCTTCGGGGGCCGGGCGCAGGCCGGAAGATGCGCCATCGGGCAGGAAGAGCCCGTGCAGGGCCAGGACGTCGTGTCCCTGTTCGCGCAGGCGCAGGAGGGCGCAGAGGCTGTCCACGCCGCCGCTGACGGCAACGGCCAGTTGTGTCATCAAAAAGTCTCCTTGGCGTCCGGCCGGGCCGGAGGGAAGATGCGAAAACAGCCCGCCAGAAAAGCTGACGGGCTGCGGAAAACCTTGGGCCGGGAAACGGCTTACAGGATCTGCGTCAGGAACTGGCGCAGGCGCGGATGGCGCGGCGAGTTGAACAGGGTATCGGGCTTGCCCATTTCCAGGATCTGGCCGTGGTCCATGAAGATCAGGCGGTCGGCCACGGTACGGGCAAAGCCCATTTCGTGGGTCACGCAGATCATGGTCATGCCTTCTTCGGCCAGGCTCACCATAACGTCCAGCACTTCGCCCACCATTTCGGGGTCAAGGGCGGAGGTGGGCTCGTCGAAGAGCATGATGTCCGGCTGCATGGCCAGGGCGCGGGCGATGGCCACGCGCTGCTGCTGGCCGCCGGAGAGCATGGCGGGGTAGACGTTGGCCTTGTCGCTGATGCCCACTTTCTTGAGCAGCTTCAGGGCCATGGTCTCGGCTTCGGCCTTGGGGATGTTCAACAGCTTGCGCGGGGCCAGGGTCAGGTTCTGCAGCACCGTCTTGTGCGGGAAGAGGTTGAACTGCTGGAAGACCATGCCGAGGTTGCGGCGCATCTCGTTGATGTTGTTGGCCTTGTCGTTGATGTCCTGCCCGTTGACGATGATGCTGCCGCCGTCGATCTCTTCAAGGCGGTTGATGGAGCGCAGCAGGGTGGACTTGCCGGAACCGGAAGGCCCGATGATGACCACGCGCTCGCCGGGAGCGATATCGAGGCTCACATCCTGCAGGGCCGGGAGCTGTCCGAAGTACTTCCAGACGTGGCGGATGCTGATGATGGGCTCGGTGCTATTTTTTTCTGTCATAGTGATTGAGCCTCGCTTCGATGATGCTGACGATCTTGGAGAGGATGAGGGTGATGATGAGGTACACCAGGGCGACCACGGTGTAGGACTCGAAATAGCAGTAGCTCTTGGAGGCAAAACTGCGGGCGCGCTGCATCAGGTCGGGCATGCCGATGACGGAGACCAGGGCCGTATCCTTGAGCATGGCGATGCATTCGTTGCCGACGGGCGGGATGATGGTGCGCCAGGCCTGGGGCAGCACCACATAGAACATGGTCTGCACGCGGTTGAAGCCCAGGGAGCGGGCCGCTTCGGTCTGCCCGTGGGGGATGGCCAGGATGCCCGCGCGGAACACTTCGCCCATGTAGGCGCCGTAGCAGAAGCTCAGGGCGATGACGGCGGAGGTCACGCCTTCCATCTTCACCAGCATGGAGATGGCGAAGTAGATGTAGAAGATCTGCACCAGCAGGGGGATGCCGCGGATGACTTCCACATAGGTGGAGGCCAGCAGGTTGAAAAAGCGGTTGCGCGAGATGCGCCCCAGGCCGGTCAGCAGGCCCAGAGGCACGGCGCCGCAGATGGAGTAGGCCGTCACCTTGAAGGTGAGCAGCAGGCCGTCAGGCAGGAAGATGATGGCATCACGGTAGACCTGCGGCCCGGTGGTGCAGAGCAGCACCAGGGTGATGATGGCACCACACAGGGCGATGGACCATGCGTTGATGAGCCGCCATTCGCGAGGGTTCGGGATGGACGGGCCGTCCGTCACCATGATGATGTTGCCTTTGCTTTGCCCTTCGTCTTTCATTGTACAGGTTGCCCCTTGTATGCGGGAACGCCGGAAGGGCCCGGAGGCCCTTCCGAACAGTTGTCACAAAATGGGGACCGGCGGTGCCGGTCGCGGCGGCTGCCCTAGTCAGCAGTGCCCATCCACTCGACCTTCAGCTTGTTTTCGGTGCCGTCGGCCTTGATTTCGGCAATGGCCTTGTTGAGGCGGTTCAGCATCTCGGTACGGCCCTTGCGCACGCAGAAGCCGAAGTATTCGGGATTGTTGTGCTGGTAGGCGATGCCGAACTTGCCGGCGAAATCGGTACGCTTGTTGGCGTAGTACTTGGCGACGGGGTCGTCACAGATGACGGCGTCCACACGACCGGCGGCCAGGTCTTCGAAGGCCAGACCGATGTCGTCGTATTCGCGGATCTTGGCGCCCACGTTGGCTTCCTGCAGCACGAGCACGCCGGTGATGCCGATCTGGCTGCCCACGGTCAGGCCCTTGAGGTCGGCCAGGCTGTTGATCTTCTTGCCCTTGGGCATGACCACGGCCTGCACCACGCCGTAGTAAGGTTCGGTGAAGTCGAAGGCCTTCTGGCGTTCGGGAGTGATGGTGGTGGAAGCGGCCAGCAGGTCATAGTTGCCGGCGGCCAGACCGGCGAAGATGCCGTCCCAGGCCACGTCGCGCAGTTCCATCTCATAACCGGCACGCTTGAGCACTTCCGTGGCGTAGGCGATGGAATAGCCGTTGGGCACCTTTTTGTCGTTCAGGAATTCCATGGGCGGATAGGTGCAGTTGGTGGCGACCACCAGGGTCTCGGCGGCCACGGACGTGCACATCATCATGAGAGCACACAGGGTAAGCGTGAGTTTGCGGAACATAATGCTGCCTCCAAAGGTTGATGAAGATGTCTGGCCTGAGGCTCGCGCCCGCATGCCAAAACCGGCCAAACTGGGTTTTATTAGCCGCGCAGGCCCCTGTCGTCAATACCCGGCGGGCGCCGGAGCCGCAGTTTTCCTGCCTGCGGGGCCCGGCCGCCTGTCAGCGGGCCAAAAATAAGGGAAGGGCCCGTGGGCCCTTCCCTGGGATGACGGAAGGATGGCCGGGACGTCCGGCCGGAGTGTCCGGGCTAGTCGGCAGCGCCCATCCACTTGATCTTCAGCTTGGCTTCGGTGCCGTCGGCCTGCATGCTGGCGATGGCCTTGTTGAGGCGTTCCAGCAGCTCGGTATCGCCCTTGCGCAGGCAGAAGCCGTAGTATTCGGGATCCTTGTGCAGGTAGGCAACGTTGAACTTGCCGGCGAAGTCGGCGCGCTTGTTGGCATAGTACTTGGCGACGGGGTCGTCACAGATGACGGCGTCGGTACGGCCGGCGGCCAGGTCTTCGAAGGCCAGACCGATGTCGTCGTATTCCTTGATCTTGGCGCCCACGTCGGCCTTGCGCAGCACGAACACGCCGGTGATGCCGATCTGGCTGCCCACGGTCAGGCCCTTGAGGTCGGCCAGGCTGTTGATCTTCTTGCCCTTGGGCATGACCACGGCCTGCACGGCGCCATAGTAGGGGATGGTGAAGTCGAAGGCCTGCTGGCGCTCGGGAGTGATGGTGGTGGAGGAAGCCAGGATGTCGTAGTTACCGGCGGCCAGACCGGCGAAGATGCCGTCCCACGCCACGTCGCGGAAGGTGATCTTCAGATTCGCGCGTTTGGCGATCTCATGGATGTAGTCGATGGAATAGCCGGTGGGGACCTTCTTGTCCGTCAGGAATTCCATGGGCGGGAAGGCACAGTTGCCGGCGACCACGAGGGTCTTGGCGGCCACGGGAGTGCACATCAGGGCGAGTGCGCACAGGGCAAGAGTGAGTTTACGGAACATAATGCTGCCTCCGAAAAATGGGAAAAAAGGCCTGGACCGGACAGGGCATCCGTGCCGGGCCCGGCCAGGATTGGGTCTTATTAGTCGCGCGGGCCCCGAGCGTCAATAGGTTTTCCGGGATTTTCCGGCCGCCGCACAGGGCCGGAAACGCAGGAAGGGCCCGCAGGCCCTTCCGAAATGTCATATGATGGTGACCGGTGCTGCCGGCCGGGGTGTCCGGACTAGTCGGCAGAGCCCATCCACTTGATCTTCAGCTTGTCTTCGGTGCCGTCGGCCTTCATGGCGGCGATGGCCTTGTTGATGCGCTTCACGAGTTCGGTCTCGCCCTTGCGCACGCAGAAGCCGAAGTATTCGGGATCCTTGTGCAGGTAGGCCACGGAGAACTTGCCGGCGAAGTCTTCACGCTTGTTGGCGTAGAACTTGGCGACGGGGTCGTCGGCGATGACGGCGTCGATGCGGCCGGCGGCCAGGTCTTCGAAGGCCAGACCGATGTCGTCGTATTCCTTGATCTTGGCGCCCACGTTGGCCTTTTGCAGCACGAACACGCCGGTGATGCCGATCTGGCTGCCTACGGTCAGGCCCTTGAGGCCGGCCAGGCTGTCGATCTTCTTGCCCTTGGCCATGACCACGGCCTGCACGACGCCGTAATACGGGTCGGAGAAGTCGAAGGTCTTCTGGCGTTCGGGGGTGATGGTGGTGGAGGAGGCCAGGATGTCGTAGTTGCCCGAGGCCAGACCGGCAAAGATGCCGTCCCAGGCCACATCACGGAATTTCATGTCAAAGCCAGCGCGTTTGGCCACTTCCTTGATGTAATCAATGGAATAGCCGGTGGGGACTTTCTTGTCGTTCAGGTATTCCATGGGCGGGTAGCCGCAGTGTCCGGCCACCACCAGGGTCTTGGCGGCCACGGCCGAGGACATGAGGACAAGGAAGCACAGGGCAAGGGTCAGTTTACGGATCATATCGCTGCCTCCGGAAGATTGATGGGATAGGTCCCGGCATGTGACACACGCATGCCGGGACAGCCAACCATATCTTGTCTTATGCGGGAGGGCCAGCGCCGTCAACTGCCTTACCAGCTGTTGCCCGGGGCGGGGCCGTCGTCCTCGTCGTCTTCGTCGCTGGCGCCGGGAGCCATGCGCGAAAGGGTGTCGCGCAGGGGACGGGCCTGGGGCAGGGAAGCATTGCCGGGCGCGGCGTCGGCGTCATCTTCGGGGCGTTCGTCCTTGAGGGCCTGCTGCAGGAACCAGTCCTCGCGGATGCGCCAGGAGGCGGCCGCCGTGTAGGCGGGCGAGGAATAGCCCACGGAGAGGATCAGGGTGCGGCGGGCGTGTTCCTGCAGGCGGATGAGCAGGGGGGTGAAGTCCGCGTCGCCGGACAGGATGATGAATTCGTCGAAATGGGTGGGGTGGGACAGGTCATCCATGCAGTCCATGACCAGATGGATGTCCGTGCTGGTCTTGCCGCGGGTGGTCAGGGGCGGACAGTCCACCACCTGGAAGGCGCTGCGGATGAAATGGTAACGGAATTCCTGATAGCGCTGGGGGTTGAGGTAACACATGCGCTTCAGGATGCGGCGGCGCACGCCGTCACCGTAGAGGATGCGCAGGGCGTGGTTCTCGATCCAGCGCACCCAGCGGTAGGGGGCCATGCCGAAGGCCCGGGCCGCTTCGGGGTCTGCTTCAAGAAAACGGGTGTAAATGTTGTCAAAGTCCACATACAGGGCGCTGTACACTTCATCAAAACCGGTAAAACGTGCCATAATCTCCTCAATAGCTTATGAAATAAATGTTGAGTCTACTTAGCGCAGCGGGGGACTGGTGGCAAGAGGCGGCTTGAATTCGGCAAAGCCTGCCGCTATGGTGCCGCTATCCCACTACAGGAGGCCCGAAGATGTCGCAACTGAAGAGCTGTGTCGCGGACGTGATGGACCGTATCCGGCGACGCCATGACGCCGACCCCGGGGAATTCTGGCATGCCTGTCTTTTCTGGACGTTCTGGGTCTCCCTGGCCCTGTTCCCCATCGGCTACGGCTGGCGCGAAGTGACGCCGCCGCTGTGCTTCATCTTTCTGCTGCTCTATTACCGGCACGCCTGGCACCGTTCCGTCCTGCGCCGTCTCACGGTCTGGCCGCTCTTCCTTTGCGCCGGTGCCATGACCCTCATCGGCGTGGTCTTCTCCACGGACGTCTGGCAGTCCTTCCTGCATGGTGGCATGGGCGTCAACAAGGCCTATATCCTGCCTTTCATCGCCATGGAGTGCGTGCGCTCCACACGGGATCTGCGCCGCCTTGTCCATGCCTGTGTGCTGGCCTGTGTCTGGCAGGGACTGGACGGCATGTGGCAGGCCTGGACCGGCTTCGACTTCATCATGGGCTATGCGCCCAACGCCGGACGCCTGACCGGCAGCCTGGGGGATTACAGCGTGGGCAACTACATGGCGCTGGCCATGATCCCTGCCTTCGCCTGCTGGTTCCTGCTGCGTCGCCGTCTGGGCGTCCTGCCCGCGGCGGTCGTCTGGGTGGTGCTCTTCATCCCGGCCTTTTTCCTGCTGGAAGGCGCTTCCAGCCGCAGCGGCATCCTGGCCGTGGCCTCCGCCTTCGTGTTCTGGGCCCTGCTGGCGGGCGGCAGGACGGGACGCATCGCCCTCTGGGGCTGCGTCCTGGTGCTGGGGGGCTTCACCCTGCTGTCCTTCCACCGCATGGATCCGTCCTCCATCGCGGGGGACGGGCGCTGGAGCCTCTGGTCCCTGGGCTGGCAGGTCTTCCTCGAGCATCCCTGGCTGGGGGCGGGGCTTGACCGCTACAACGCCTGCTTCCGGGCCCTGGGGCTTGTCCCGGCCCATGACGCCATCACCATCAGCCACCCGCACAACATGTATCTGGATATCCTGTATGCCCACGGCATCATCGGCTTCATCCTGGGCATGATCTTCCTGCTGGGCTTCGCCTGGTGGGCGGGCAGGCATATCCGTCGTGCCCTGCACGACGGCGGTGTGGCGCAGCGTGCGGCGGAGGCCGCGGGCAGTCTTCTGCACTGGCGCCTGACGGCCTGGTTCTATCTGGGGTATCTGGGCTGGCTGGTCAACGGCATCTTTGGCCATGACTTTTATCGCATCTGGTGGTTGGGGCTGGCCATGTGCAGCCTGGGCATCTGCATAGGCGGTGTGGTCAGCGGGCTGGCCGCAGACGGGGAAAGCATCCCCGGCGGAGGAGAGGAGCGATGAGCTTTTGCCTGCAGGTGGCCGGGGACGGCGACGTCTTCCCCATGCTGGCCATCTATGCGCCCTATGTGCGGGACACGGCCATCACCTTCGAATACGAGGTGCCCACGGCTGCGGAGTTCGGCGCGCGTTTGCATCATGTGCTGCCGGAATATCCTTGGCTGGTCTGCCGGGCGCCGGGGCAGGTGCTGGGCTATGCCTATGCCCACAGGCACATGGAACGGGCGGCCTACGGCTGGAACGTGGAGTGTTCCGTCTATGTGTTGGGTTCCGCCCGTGGGCGCGGCGTGGGGCGTGCCCTGTACGGGGCCCTGCTGGAACTGTTGCGCCTGCAGGGCGTGGTCAACGCCTATGGCTGCATCGCGGTGCCCAACGAGCCTAGCGAAGCCCTGCACAGGGCGACGGGCTTTTCCCTGCTGGGGCATTTCCCGGCCTCGGGCTGGAAGCAGGGCCGCTGGCACGACATCGTCTGGTACGGTCGCTGCCTGCAGGAGTCGGGTGCGGGAGAGCCTGCGCCGCTGCGTTCGTTCGGCAGTCTCGGTCAGGAACTGGTGGACGAGGTGCTGCGCCGCCACGCCCGGGGATGACTTTCAGGCTCGTACGGTGATCGGGCAGAGCGGGGCAGACCTTGCCGGCGTAGGCTCCTCCGGCTGGAGGAGAGGCGCGGAGGGCGGACGCTGAGGCGAGCCGCACCGTGCCGCCGGGACGTCCTGCGACATCGATGATACGATACTATGCAAGAGGCCGGATGTGTTGGACATCCGGCCTCTTTTTATTTGTGCCCGCGGGAAGGCGCGGGCGATGCTCCTGCCATCAGAATTCCCAGACCAGGCGGGCCTGGCCGCCGATGCTCTGCCGGACACCCGCGGAACCTTCGAGCCCCAGGTCCACATGGAGGGAGCTGTGAGCGGGATCCCACTGCAAGCCTGCCATGAAGACGGCGCTGTCGCCGCGCATGGAGACCGAGGGCGCATCCACGCCATGATTGCTCAGTTCCGTGCGGGCCGTGCCGTCGAACTCATGTTCCCAGGCCACGCCCGCGTAGGGACTGAAGCCCTGGAAAAGCTCATAGCTCAGGCGGGTGCCCACGCGGAGCAGGCAGGAATCCATGGGATCGAAGCGGAAGTCCTCGCCCATGATGCTGATGTCCTGTCCGTCCTGATGGTTCCAGAAAAAGCTGGCCCGGCTGTCCAGGCGCATGCGTTCCGTGGCCTGCCACTGGTAGCCGAGGCCGGCGAACAGGCCGTAGTAGGCCGTGGACGTATCGAAGTCGGCCGTCTGCTGGAGCACGCTGGCGATGTCCTGGCTCTGCCAGTCGCCATTGATCTGCCCCAGCCGCAGACCGGCCTGCGCGTACAGGCCGGACAAAAGGCCGGACGTCAGGTCGAAGCGGGCCATCAGGCCGCCGCCCGCGTAGCGGGCGCTGCCGGTGCCGCAGACGTCGCCTACGGAAAAGTCCTCGCGGGTGCCGATGCTGGCCTGGCCGTATTCGAAAAACGCGCCCAGCAGCAGGTCGCCCGCCTCGCCCGTGAAGCTCCGGGCCAGACCGGCAGCCAGTTCCAGGCCGGTGCCGTCCGCCCGGCCATCGTTGCCGTAGCGTTCCGTACCGCCATGGATGGCCGCGAAGGGCATCCAGGCATCCTGTCCGGCAGCCGCCTTGCGGGCCTGCTCCAGGGCCGTGCCTTCCACCAGGCGCGCGCCCCGGTCGAGGGCCGCCATCTGGGCCACCCGGTACTGGTTGAAGGCCTTTATCTGCGGGTTGGCCCGCAAACCGGTGATGGTCAGGTCGATGGAGTCACCGTTGCGCTGCATGCTGCCGTCGAAGAGCAGGGCGAAGCCCTTGGGCGCATCATGGACGGTACCGCCGTTACTCAGGGCCAGTTCATCGGCATGGATGCTGTTTATCAGCGTGTACCGATCACCGATGCGCATGCCCTGGCCCCCCAGGGCCCCCAGAACGCGTACCGTACTGCCCTGCAGGTCGCCCTCTTTTTGCTCGTTGCCCAGTGTCAGCAGGGTCTCTCCGGGCCGCATGCCGTTGGGCAGGGCAAGGTTGAGGTACTGGAAGGCCGCCACACGCCGGAGCGTGCCCTGCCAGCCCAGCAGGTTGAGGCTGTTGCCGCTGCCGGCAGCGGGCAGGGGGGAGACGTTCTGCCCCAGGCTGTCCGTGAGGGCGCTGCCAAAGACATAGCCGCCGATATGGCCGCCCGTGAGGGTGACGGCATTGTAGCGTGCGCCGTACTGTCCGTTGCTGCTGGCATAGACGATGCCGCCGACGATGTGATCCCTGATGCTGCCGCCGCTGACGAGAACGGCGTTGAAACTGGCGTCGGCTGTCCCGTTGGTCGTGGTGGCACTGCCGCCGGCGACGCTGGTAATGGAGCCGCCGGAGATGCTGACCAGGTTGTAACGGGCCGAGCCGTCAAGCAGACCTGATGCATGGCCGCCGACCACGGTACCGGTCGTGCCCCCCTTGATGATGACGAGATTGCTGTCGGCCAGGGCCTTGTCGCGGCCGCTGTCGGCATTGCCGCCCACGATATGGGAGACATCGCCGCCAATCTGGAGGACCGTATTGCTGTTGCTTCGGGCAAACATGGTGGCAAGGGCGGATCCGCCGTAGGCATTGTCACTGATGCGGCCGCCATTGACGACGATGCTGTTGTAGGCGGTGTCGGCGACGCCGCCGTAACACCAGCCGCCGAAGGTCTGCACGGCCTGACCGCCGTCATTGACGACCGTGCCGTAGCGGGCCCGGGCACTGTCACCATAGGCCATGACGCCGTAGACATTGCTGTAGGCATCGCCCGCCCTGATCTGGGCGTGGTGGTTATGGGCCGTTCCGTCGAGGTCGGAGCCCGGTGCCGGACACGCGGGCAACAGGAGCAGGCACACAAGGCAGACCAGGGTGAGCCGGGGGGAGAACTGACGGTCGTGGAGGAAGGGGAGCGCGGACATGGTGCCTCCTGGAGACACAGGGATTGATCCCGGAGCGGGAACGCATCCAGTATAGCACAGGAAAGGGGCGCTGCCTATGGATTGGTGGTGACGGGAGCGGGGCGGGGCACTGCGGGAGAAAGAGAAAAAAGGATGGAGGATGTCCTGAAAAGTGGCGACGCTTGTTTTTGATGTTTATTGACTGATGAAATGATGCGGGGAACGGAAGGGGACATCCTGAAAAAAACTGCGCTCGCGGCAAAAGGAAATCGTCCGTATCTTTTGCAGGGCCATAAAAGAGGGAGATCCTTTTGAAGGGCCTCCATGCATCCTTTTTCCTCCTCACACTGGCCCATCCGGGGCCCGCAGCATCCGGCAGGACTGGAAGACGAAAAAGGCTGCCCGCAGGGGGCAGCCTTCGACATCAACGGGAGTCGTCTAACCGCGCCGTTTGAGGCGGTCGCGGCGTTCCTGCATCAGGAAGCGGCCGGTGACGGAATCGGGGTCGGCCACGATGGCCTCGGGCGTGCCCTGCGAGACCACGAGCCCGCCGTTCTCGCCGCCGCCGGGGCCCATGTCCAGCACGTGGTCGGCGGCCAGGATCATGTCCGTGTTGTGCTCGATGACCACCACGCTGGCGCCCTTGTCCACCAGAGCGTGCAGCACCTTGATGAGCTTGCCCACCTCGTGCATGTGCAGGCCGGTGGTGGGCTCGTCCAGGATGTAGAGCGTGCCCGGCAGGGAGCGCTTGCCCAGCTCGCGCGAGATCTTGATGCGCTGGGCCTCGCCGCCGGAAAGGGTGGTGGCGGGCTGGCCGAGACGCAGGTACTCCAGGCCAACTTCCTCCAGCACGGCCAGACGGCGCTCCAGCACGGGATAGTTCTCGAAGAAGGCACGGGCCTGCTGCACGGGCAGATCCAGCACTTCCGCGATGTTCAGGCCCTTGTAGCGCACTTCCAGGGTCTCGTGGTTGTAGCGGCGGCCCTTGCAGACATCGCAGGTCACGTAGACGTCGGGCAAGAAATGCATCTCCACCCGGATCTGGCCGTCGCCGCCGCAGGCCTCGCAGCGGCCGCCGCGCACGTTGAAGCTGAAGCGTCCGGGCTTGTAGCCGCGCTTGCGGGCGTCGGGGGTCATGGCGAAGATGTTGCGGATCTCGTCGAAGACCTTGGTGTAGGTGGCCGGGTTGGAACGCGGCGTGCGGCCGATAGGCGTCTGGTCGATGGCCACGATGCGCTCGATGGGGCGGGCCCCCTCGCTGTAGCTCAGGCCGGCGATGGTGCCGGGCTGGTCCACGCGCTGGCCCAGGCTGATGGCCAGATGCTTGTACAACGTGTCCACCACCAGCGAGCTCTTGCCCGAACCGGACACGCCCGTGACACAGGTCAGCACGCCCAGCGGGAAGCGGCAGTCGATGCCGCGCAGGTTGTTGGTGGTCACGTTGTGCAGGGTCAGCCAGCCCTGGGGCTCGCGCCGCTCGTCGGGCAGGCTGATGCTGGCGTCGCCGCGCAGATAGCGGGCCGTGAGGGTATCGGCGCGCAGCAGTTGGGGCACGCTGCCCTGGAACATGATCTCGCCGCCCTGGGAGCCGGAACCGGGCCCCAGTTCGATGACCGTATCGGCCGCGCAGATGGTGGCCTCGTCGTGCTCCACCACCAGCACGGTATTGCCGCGCTGCTGCAGGGAACGCAGGGTGCCCAGCAGGCGTTCGTTGTCACGCGGGTGCAGGCCGATGGAAGGCTCGTCCAGCACATAGGTCACGCCCACCAGACCGGAGCCCAGCTGGGAGGCCAGACGGATGCGCTGGGCCTCGCCGCCGGAAAGGGTGGCCATGGCCCGGCCCAGGGAAAGATATTCCAGGCCCACGTTGCGCATGAAGGACAGACGGTGGGTCAGCTCCTTGAGCAGGGGCTCGGCCACCAGGGCGTGGCGGCCGTCGAAGTGCCGTCCTTCCAGCCATTGCAGGGCCCGTTCCACGGAAAGGGAACAGAACTGGGCGATGTTCAGGTCGTCCACGCGCACGGCCAGGGCCTCGGGCTTGAGACGGGCGCCGTGGCAGTCCGGGCAGTCCGTGGACTGGCGGAAGCGGGCCAGGATCTCGCGCCAGGCCTCGCCGTACTGCATGCCTTTTTCCAGCAGCGGGATGACGCCGGGCCAGCGCTCCTCGCTGACCTTCACGTCGGCGGCGCGTCCGGCAAAAAGTTCGCTCTGGTAGTCGCCCGTGGCATCCATGGCCACGTTGCCGCCCATCCAGTTGCGGCGCAGGCCGCTGCTGTGCGCGGCGGGGCGGCCCTTTTCGTCCTCGCCGTAGAACAGGCAGGCCAGGGCCGCGTCGGAAAAGTCCTCCAGCGGCGTGGAGAGCGTGAAACCGTGGCGCTCGCCCAGGGCGCGCAGGGCGGGCTCGTAACGCTGGAAATGCTTGCTCTCGGCCCAGGGCAGCAGGGCCCCGGTATTGAGGGAAAGACCCCGGTTGGGCGCGATGAGGCGGGGCTCGAAATAGTCCACGGTGCCCAGGCCCACGCAGCGGGGACAGGCCCCCTGCGGGCTGTTGAAGGAAAAGAGCTGCGGGCTGGGCGCGGGCAGGGAGATATGGCAGTGCGGACAGACCGAGGTGGTGGAGTGGATGATGTCCCGTTCCCCTTCGGGCCTGTCGGGCAGGTGGACGGTCAGGCGGCCTTCGCCATAGCGCAGGGCCAGCTCCACGGAATCGGCCAGGCGGCCGCGGATGCCGTCCTTGTTGACCAGGCGGTCCACCACCAGGTCGATGCTGTGCTTCTTGTTCTTGTCCAGGGCGGGCACGTCGTCCAGGGTGTGGAAGGTGCCGTCCACACGCACGCGGGCGAAGCCTTCGGCGCGCAGCTTTTTGAACTTGTCCTGATGGGTGCCTTTTTGCAGTTCCACCAGCGGCGCCATGACCATGAACTTGCTGCCCTGGGGCAGGGCCATGATGTCGGTGATGATCTCGTCGGCGGAGCGGGCCTCGATGGGGCGGCCGCAGGAGGGACAGTACATGCGGCCCAGACGGGCGAAGAAGACGCGCAAAAAGTCGTGGATCTCCGTCACGGTGCCCACGGTGGAACGGGGATTGCGCGAGGTGCTCTGCTGTTCCAGCGAGATGGCCGGGGAAAGGCCCTCGATCTTCTCCACGTCCGGCTTGTCCATCTGGGGCAGGAACTGCCGGGCATAGGCCGAAAGGGATTCCACATAGCGGCGCTGGCCCTCGGCATAGACGATATCGAAGGCCAGGGTGGACTTGCCGGAACCGGAGGGCCCGCAGACCACCACCAGCTCGTCGCGGGGGATGTCCAGGCTGATGTCCTTGAGGTTGTGCTGCCGGGCTTTTTCGATATGGATGCAGGGATTGTTCATGGGCTGTTATGTAAGCGTGGCGACGCTGTTTGGCAAGAGGGATTCCTGATAAGCGCCGGGAAAAACGGCCCGGAGCGATGGACAAAGGACGGGGAAGGCCGTATAAAATTTTTGACGAGCCGGGACAGTGTCGCGGCAAGGGGGAGTTATGCGTGTTTTTTTCTGTCTGCTGATGCTCATGCTGCTGAGCCCGTCCGCGGGCCTGGCACAGGAGAGCGCGCTCACCGCCCGCGAGGCGTTCGGCGCCCTGCCCACGAGCATTTTTGAAAATACGGCCGAAGGCCTTGAGGACGAGGACAAACAGCAGCTGCTGGAAGAAGGCCAGAGCGAGTTCTGGGAACTGGCCGGCGAGAGCCGGGACGTGATCGTGTTCCGGGCGCTGCCCTTCCGCGACAGCGGCGTGGCCCTGCGTCTGTTCCGGGACGCTGACGACGGTTCGGCCGTGGCGGCCATCGGCACGCTGGGCACCGAGTTGTGCACGGTGGAGCTGTGGCGCGTGGACGCCTCGGGGCGCACGGTGCCCGTGGACGTGCCGCAGGAGCCGGACATCCAGGAATTTTTTGCCAAGGGCCAGCCCGTGCCCGACGATGTGAACCCCTCGGTGCTCATCTGCCTGGGCATGGGGGGCCTGCGCGCGCACCCCGTGTTCTGGAACAAGACCGGCATGCTCTACCTGCCGCTGGCCAACGAGATCGGCTACCGCTGGGACGGGCACCGCTTCCAGAAGGTGGTCAGGCCGCATGCGGAGGGCAGCGGCGAGCCCGCCGACGGGCTGGATATCGAATAATGGACGAAGGGGGCACCCGGCAGGGCGCCCCCTTTTCGCATCTTGCGGGACAGTCTATTTTTCCAGCCACAGGGCCAGGCGGCGTTCCAGCTCGTCGGGCTCCAGGCGGGGGCTGTCGTAGAAGCCGGCGGCCTCGCGCTGGCGGCAGGCTTCGGACAGGATGATGGCCGAGGCCACCGAGACGTTGAAGCTCTGGATCATGCCGTACATGGGGATGTAGAGCTCACCGTCGGCCATGCTGATGAGTTCCTCGTTGACGCCGCTGTGTTCGTTGCCCATGATGATGGCTGTGGGACGGGTGAAGTCCCAGGTGCGCAGCGGCTTGGCCGTGGGCGTGAAGGTGGTGGCCAGGATCTGCATGTTCTGGGCACGCAGGCTGGTCTCCAGCTCCTGACGGTCGCGGTGGCGCACGCTCTCCACCCATTTGCGGGCCGAGGCCGAGGTCTTGCGGCCCAGCACGGGGAAGGGCGTGTCGGTATAGTACAGGTGCACCTTGTCCACGCCGAAGGCGTCACAGGAACGGTAGATGGCCGAGACATTGTGCGGGTCATGGATATTGGCAAGCACAAGGGTCAGGTCGGGCTGACGGTGGGCAAGCACCGAGCCCAGACGCGCCTTGCGCCGGGGAGTGGGGTCCTTGGGCATAGCATCCTCGTTGTTGGTGGAATTCGCCGGAAATCTGGCAGAAAAACGCCGTTCCCGCAAGCCTTGGCCTTGCGGCGCGCGGCAGGGAGTCTCAGCATGGAAACTGGCAGGGAAGCATCGGCCGCCATCCGCATCCGGCCGCTGGAACGGGAAGACCTCAAATTCGTGCACGGCCTGGACAACAACGCCAACGTCATGCGCTACTGGTTCGAAGAGCCCTACGAGGCCTTCGTGGAACTGCAGGACCTGTACAACAAGCACATCCATGACCAGAGCGAGCGCCGCTTCATCGTGGACCATCAGGGCCAGAACGTGGGCCTGGTGGAGCTGGTGGAGATCGACTACATCCACCGCCGGGCCGAGTTCCAGATCATCATCGACCCGGCCTGGCAGAACCACGGCTTTGCCACGGCGGCGGCCAAGCTGGCCATGGCCTACGCCTTCGACGCGCTCAACCTCTACAAGCTCTACCTCGTGGTGGACAACGAGAACGTGCGCGCCATCCACGTCTATTCCAAGCTGGGCTTCCAGGCCGAGGGCGTGCTCATCCACGAGTTCTTCGCCAACGGCGCCTACCACGACGCCACGCGCATGTGCATCTTCCAGCACGAATACCGCAGCCTTTACGGCAGCGACAGCGGCCCGGCCGCGGCCCTGCCCGGGGACGGCCCGGACCCCGTCAGGTAAGCCGGATTTTGTGAAATGTTCATCCTGCGCCAAGAGGGAGCATTTTCATTGCAAAAAACGTGGAAATGGCGTAAGATTGAGAAGTTTTCATAATGTATCACAATGTTTTCTTTTGTGATATTTTATACTGACTTGAGGAGAATCCCATGTTGAAACGCTGGTCCCTGCCTCTTGCCCTGCTGACCGTGCTGGCGCTTCCCGTGCTGGCCATGGCTTCCGAAGGGCATCCGAGCATCCCCGGTGCGGAACTGTCCGCGGTCTGGGTCATTCCTTTCGTATGCATGCTGCTGTCCATCGCCATCATGCCGCTAGCCCTGCCGCATATCTGGCATCATCACTTCGGCAAGATCTCCGTCTTCTGGGGCCTTGCCTTCCTGATTCCCTGTCTGGTGGTCTACGGCTTCAACGTGGCCTTCTATGAATTCCTCCATGCCATCCTGCTGGAGTACATCCCCTTCATCGTGCTGCTGTTCGCCCTGTTCACCGTGGCCGGCGGCGTGCGCCTGAAGGGCTCGCTGGTGGGCACCCCCGTGGTCAACACCGGCATCCTGGCCGTGGGCACCATCCTGGCCAGCTGGATGGGCACCACCGGCGCCGCCATGCTGCTGATCCGCCCCCTGCTGCGCGCCAATGCCCACCGCAAGTACCGTGTGCATTCCGTGGTCTTCTTCATCTTCCTGGTGGCCAACATCGGCGGCTCCCTGACTCCCCTGGGCGACCCGCCGCTGTTCCTGGGCTACCTGAAGGGCGTGAGCTTCTTCTGGACCACCACCAACCTGTTCGTGAAGACCTGCTTCATGTCCCTGGCCCTGCTGGGCATCTACTTCGTGCTCGATACCGTCCTGTACGGCCGTGAAGGTCGTCCCCAGCCCCCGCATGATCCCAACAAGGTGGAAGAAAAGCTGGGCCTCGACGGCTCCATCAACCTGCTCTTCCTGCTGGGCATCGTGCTCTGCGTGCTGGTCTCCGGCATGATCGACCTCGGCGAAGCCATCAACATCCACGGCGTGGGCATCGATGGCCAGAACCTGCTGCGCGACATCCTGCTGCTCTGCCTGGCCGGCCTGTCCTGGAAGTTCACCACCCGCCAGTGCCGTGAACTCAACGGCTTCTCCTGGGCCCCCATCGAAGAAGTGGCCAAGCTCTTCCTGGGCATCTTCCTGAGCATGATCCCCGCCCTGGCCATCCTGCGTGCCGGTACCGACGGCGCCCTGGCCGGTGTCATCAACATGGTCTTCCATGACGGCGAGCCCGTGAACTACATGTTCTTCTGGCTGACCGGCGCCCTGTCCAGCTTCCTGGACAACGCGCCCACCTACCTGGTGTTCTTCAACACCGCCGGCGGCGACCCCGTGCACCTGATGACCGACATGGCTCCCACCCTGGCCGCCATCTCCGCCGGTGCCGTGTTCATGGGCGCCAACAGCTACATCGGCAACGCCCCCAACTTCATGGTGCGTTCCATTGCCGAAGAACAGGGCGTGGCCATGCCCAGCTTCTTCGGTTACATGGCCTGGTCCGTGGGTATCCTGATCCCGCTGTTCCTGATCCTGACCTGGCTGTTCTTCATCTAGGCCCTGCGCCTTTGCGATCCCAGGGGCTGCCCGGCAACGGGCGGCCCCTTTTTTTTGTGCCTGCCTGCGGAGCCGGGAGCGGGGGAGCGGTACTTTTTTCGGCATGCATCTGCGGGCCGCCCCTGTCCATGGCGTACCTGCCGGGTTGCCGTGGTCCCCGGCCGCCGTCATGCCGGTACGGCGGCCTTCCTCCTCCGGGGCTGGCCGCGGCCCCGGCCGTCATTGCTTTTTGACCTGAAAAAGGTAACTATGGCCGCTCCGCAGGCGGCCCGGCAAGGCTGCGTGCCTGCCCCGCCGGTTCCGGCAGGAGCCCCTGCGTCCGTATGATCTTTTCGGGAGGCAATCCATGCGAGCTCTTTTCCGTTTGACCGTTTTCCTTTGCGTGCTGGCCCTCTGCTGCCCGCTGGGAGCCACCGCTGCCGCCAAGGCCGACAAAGACAAGGTCGAGGAAGATTTCGAAGCCCTGCGCCGTTTCAGCCAGGTGCTGGATCTGGTGAACCGTTATTATGTGAAGGACGTGAACCAGGGCGAACTGCTGGACGGAGCCCTCAAGGGCATGCTGCAGGGCCTGGATCCGCACTCCACCTTCATGACGCCTGAAGAACACAAGGAGATGCAGGAGACCACCTCCGGCGAGTTCACCGGCATCGGCATCGAGATCACGGTGGAGAACGGCCAGGTGACCGTGGTGACCCCCATCGAGGACACGCCCGCCTATCGTGCCGGCCTGCAGTCCGGGGACGTCATCCTGACCATCAACGGCCAGCCCACGCAGGAACTGAGCCTGCAGGACGTGGTCTCGCGCATCCGCGGCCCCAAGGGCACGGAAGTGGAGCTGGGCATCCTGCATAGCACCTCCAAGTCGCCCAAGACCATCCGGGTCAAGCGTGAGGCCATCCCGCTGGTCAGCGTGAAGTCCAAGCCGCTGGAAGACGGCTACTACTGGATCCGCCTCACCCGTTTCTCCGGCCGCACCGACGAGGACCTGCGCGACGCCCTCAAGAAGGCCACCCGCGAATGCGCCAAGACCGGCGGCCTCAAGGGCATCGTGCTCGACCTGCGCAACAATCCCGGCGGTCTGCTGGACCAGGCCGTGAGCGTTTCCGACATGTTCCTGAGCAAGGGCACCATCGTGTCCATCCAGGGCCGCGGCCCCGTGCCGGAGCGCATCTACGAGGCCAAGGACCAGGCCGGGGACATCGACGTGCCCGTGGTGGTGATCATCAACGCCGGTTCGGCCTCGGCCTCCGAGATCGTGGCCGGTGCCCTGCGCGACCAGAAGCGCGCCCTGATCATCGGCGAACGCTCCTTCGGCAAGGGCTCGGTGCAGAACATCATCCCCCTGTCCGACGGCTCGGCCCTCAAGCTGACCGTGGCCCTGTACTATACGCCCAGCGGCAGCTCCATCCAGGCCGAGGGCATCGTGCCCGACCTGGAGATCCCCTTCGAGCGTCCGCGTGAAGAAGACGCCGACGAGCCCCGCATCCTGCTGCGCGAGCAGAACCTGAGCGGCCATCTGGAGAACGCCGATGGCGGCAAGAAGGCCACGAGCAGCAAGAAGCGTGACGATGCCGCGGAACAGCTGGCCCGCGACAACCAGCTGCGCATGGCCCTGCAGCTGGTCAAGGGCCTGCCCCGCATCCAGGAGATCCGGCGCTAGGCCTGCGTCCGGCGCGGAGGGAACCTGTGCGCTTGCCTTTCTTACATCCCGGCCCCCCGAGCGGCGACGATCACGACGGCCTCTCCGGGGGGCCGTGTGCGTCGACCCGCCTGCTGGTGGGCGGTATCTTGTGGTTCTGCCTGTGTCTGGGCCTGTCCCTGTGGCTGGCCTCCCGGGAGGGAGGCGCCGTGCTGGTGGCCGAGGACGGGCAGCCCGTGCTGGCCACCGGTGACTGGTTGCGGCACCGGGACCGTCTGGACGATCTGATGCGCCAGACCCTGTCCCGGGTCATGCCCGGCTGCCGTCTGCTGACCATGCCCGGCTTTTCGGAACAGGAGGCCCGGCATTACCGTGTGGAAGGGGACGGCGCTCCCCTGCGTCTGGCCCTGGCCCTGCAGGAGCGCCTGTGCCAGGAGGCCCTGCGTACCGGCCCTGACGGCGAGCGCCTGCTGGCCGATGACGTCCCCATGCCGCAACTGCGCTGGACGGACGACGGGGTGCTGGAAGCCGATGTGGACGGCCGCACCTGCCTCGTCCTGCATTTCCCCGGCTGGGAGACCATGCTGGCCACGCTTTCCCGGCCCATGCCCGAACCTGCTCTGGTGCTGGTGATCGACGACATGGGCCAGAAGCTGGAGCCCGCGGAGCAGCTGGCCAGCCTGCCGTTCCCCGTGGCCCTGGCCCTGTGGCCCCATGCCGCTGCCCGCCGTCCGGTGCAGCAGGTGGCCCGGGACATGGGGCTGGACGTCCTGCTGCACATGCCCATGGAGGCCATGCCCCGCAAGAACGGCACCGCGCCCAATCCGGGCCCCGGAGCGCTGGAGACGGACATGGACGCCTATGCCATGGAACACGCTCTGGACAAGGCGCTGGCGCAGGTGCCCACGGCCCTGGGCTTCAACAATCATATGGGTTCCGGGTTCACCGGACGGCGCGATGCCTGCCGCATGCTGGCCGGTCTGGCCTACGGGCGCGGTCTGTTCGTGCTGGACAGCGTCACCCGCGGCAACAGCCAGCTGGAGACCAGCATGGTCCGCCAGGGCATCGTCACGGCCAGCCGCCATGTCTTTCTGGACGATCCCCAGGGCACGGACAAGGTGCTGGCCGCACTGGACAAGGCCGCCCGCCTGGCCCGCAAGCAGGGCATCGCCATCGCCATCGGGCATCCGCATGCCTCGACCCTGCGGGCCCTGGAGCGCTGGGAGAACCGCGAGGGCGTGGCCGTGGTGCCCCTGCGGCGCTACGTCTGGCATCTGGCCCAGCTGCGGGCCGGACAGTTCGGCAAGCCGGAGTGATCTTTCCGGGAGCGTCTGGAGCGCTTCCCGGCTGACAGCCGCCTGTGGCGGTGATGGAGAACGAACATGAGCATGAGCATCGGTTGTGTGGGTTGCGGCAACATGGGCGGGGCCATCCTGGCCGGTCTTGCCGCCTCTTCCCTGGACTGCACCCTGTATGGCCATACGCGCACGGCAGCACGCATGGCGCCTCTGGAAGCGGCGGGCGTCACCCGTCTGGATTCGGCCCGCGAGCTGGCCCGCAAGGCCCGCTATGTGGTCATGGCCGTCAAACCCTACCAGATCGAGGCCCTGCTGGCCGAGATGGCGCCCGAGTTCGGGCCCGACACGGTGGTGATCTCCGTGGCGGCGGGCATCAGCATCGCCCGTTTGCAGGCGGCCGTGGCCGGACGCTGTCCCGTGGTGCGCTGCATGCCCAATACGCCCGCGCTGGTGGGCAAGGGCGTGTTCGCCCTGTGCTTCGACGACAAGGTCCCGGCGGAGAGCAAGGAAGACATCCTGCGCTTCTTCAGCCAGCTGGGCGTTTGTCTGGAGCTGCCGGAGTCCCGTTTCACGGCCTTCTCGGCCCTCATCGGCGCCGGGCCCGCCTATGTGTTCGGCATGATGCAGGGGCTGGTGCAGGCCGGTGTCACCCTGGGCCTGGGCCGCAAGGACTGCCGCGACATGGTGGCGGCCCTGTTCGAAGGCTCGGCCGTCATGGCGGCCCGCAGCGACACGCCGCTCATGGAACTGCGCGACCAGGTATGCTCGCCCGGCGGCCTGACCATCGCCGGGGTCAATGTCCTCGACAGGGCGGGACTTTCCGGCCTGCTGGTGGATGCGGTGCTGGCCGCTGACGAACGCGGCAGGGAAATGGAAAAGGAATAAAAGAAGGGGAGGCGAAAGCCTCCCTTTTTCAGTTATGAAAAACGGCAGGATCTCCGGGAGGTCCTGCCGTTTTTTTGTCGCTCTGCTGCGAGAAGTTACTTGGTCTTGTCCAGACGGATGTCCAGGCGCTTCTTGCCCTTGGTCAGGATGTAGCGCGTCTTGGCCTTGGCGTGCAGGTCGATGACGATGCGGGTGTCGCTGCCCTTCTTGCCCAGGCGCACGTCCTTGACCATCTCGCCCTTGGGCACACCGGGTTCGCTGAGCTTCCAGGTGCCGTGCAGATCCACCACCACGCGGGAGGGGCTGGTCAGCTCCAGATGCTTGAAGCGGATGGGGGACGAGGCGTCCAGGCGGATGGTGGCGCCGCCGTCACGCACGAAGACCACGAAGTTGGTGATGGTCTGGTTCTTGGGCGCGGGGGCCGCCTTGCGGGGCGCGGGCTGGGGCTTGGGGGCGGGCTTTTCCGCCTTCTTCACTTCCGCCGTGGCGGCGGGAGCCGCAGGAGCGGCCGCCGGGGCTTTTTCGTCATGGGCGGCAGCGGTGAGCGGGGTCGTGCCCGGACTTACGGGGGCAGGGCTTTCCGCCGTGGCGGGCGTTTCCTCTCCTGTCTCGAAAGCAAAGCCGCGCTCCACGGCAGCGGGAGAAGGCTTGACCCCGGCAGCGGCCAGCTTTTCACCATCGGCAGGCGTGCCGGGCGTCACGGGCAGGGGGGGCTGGGCAACGGGCGGCGCGGGCTTCACAGGGGCGGAGACGCTGTTGTCGGCCGGGACCGGGGCGTCGCCGGACTGCCCCATGCGCGTGTTGAGCAGGATGAGCAGCAGGCCAAGGATGATGACCGCGAGGACTATCCAGAGAAAGATCTTGTTCATGCCAGTAGGCTCCTGTGCCTTTGGGCCGGATGTCCGCCGGAAAGTGCCCGGCGGAAGATCGCGCGTGGCGGTTCATGATGCGCGTGTCACGGCGGCGGGGCAAAAGGCCTTCCGGGCCGGGGCATGCCATGAGGCCCCATATGCAGGCACGGCTAAACTCTACATGATTTGTGCCGAATGGCAAGATTTGCCAAATCCCTTTACGCGCCGGGGGCTTTGCGCTAGCATCGGCGCACTATGCACGAAATGTCCATCGCACAAAGCATCCTGGACATAGCTCTGGAAGAGATCGCCAAACAGGGCTGTGACCGGCTCGACCTCATCCGTGTGGAATGCGGCGCCCTGGCCGGCGTGGTGCCGGACTCGCTGCAATTCTGCTTCGAGGCCCTGGTGCAGGGCGGGCCGCATGCGGCCGCCCGGCTCGAACTGGTGACCATCCCCCTGTTGTTGCGCTGCTCCACCTGCGGGCAGACCTTCGGCGGCGAGGGGCAGGAAGCCCTCTGGCAGCCGTGTCCGGCGTGCGGCGCCCTGGCAGGCCACACGGTGGTGCAGGGCAAGGAGCTGCAGATCAGTCATCTGGAAGCCTCCGTCAGCGGGGGCCAGGATTCATAAACCGACGGCCTGCGGCCATGCTGCCGCCAGGCGGGCCCTGAGGAAAAGGGCCGGAGTTCCGGGAGGAAACGATGCAAATTCCTGTGGTGCGCAACGTTCTGGAAGCCAATGAGAAGATCGCGGCCAGCGTGCGCGAGAAGCTGCGTGAGCGCAAGATCCTGGCCCTGAACCTGATCTCGTCGCCGGGCGCCGGCAAGACGACCCTGCTGGAACGCACCCTGCATGACCTGGCCGGCGAGTTCCGCATGGCCGTCATCGAAGGCGACCTGCAGACCGACAACGATGCCCGCCGCGTGGCGGCCACGGGCGCCCAGGCCGTGCAGATCAATACCGACGGCGGCTGCCACCTGGACAGCAACATGATCATGACGGCCATGGAGAGCCTGGACCTGGACGGCGTGGACATCCTGTTCATCGAGAACGTGGGCAACCTGGTCTGCCCCGTGGAATTCGACTGCGGCGAAGACGCCAAGGTGGCCCTGCTGAGCGTGACCGAAGGCGACGACAAGCCCGAAAAGTATCCCCTGCTGTTCAACCTGGCCAAGGCCATGGTGCTGAACAAGGTGGACCTGCTGCCCTATGTGGACTTCGACCGCGAACGGGCGCGGGATTTCGCCACCCGCCTCAACAAGGAACTGGCCGTGTTCGAGGTCTCCTGCCGTGACGGTTCCGGCCTGGAAGGCTGGTACCAGTGGCTGCGCGACATGCGCGCCGGCAAGCTGTAAGCCTGGCCCGCATCCTTGGAATGCAAACGCCCCCTGCAAAGGGGGCGTTTTGTTTTTCCGGCGGGCCGCGGGGAAGGAGGGGCGTACGGGCCGTTCGCCCGGTCGCTGTTCGCCGTGGCAGCACGATGGAAGGCTGCCCTCGCGGCATGTCGTCTGGTTGGGGGACCTGTCCGCCCTGCACGATGGCGCAAAAAAAGGGCCTCCTTCCCGGATGGGAGCGGAGGCCCTTTGGGCAGGTCGTCCGTATCTGCTAGAACGAGGCGCTGTACGCGGTCATGTCCACGATGAGGGTGGCGGTGGGACGGCGCACGGTGATGGTGAACAGCTGCACGTCCTTGCGGGGGGTATCGCTGATGAGGTCGGGCAGCATGTCGCCGGGGGCCATCATGATGCAGGCGTCACCGCGCGGGGCGTTCATGAGCATGCCCAGAGCCATGTGCAGGATCTCCATCTGGCGCTTCTGGTCAGCCACGGGCATCTCGGTGAAATTCATGTCCAGGCCCGGCAGCTCGGCCTGCCAGGGGCGGTAGCCCATGTTGTAAAGGCTGGCCAGCAGGGCGTCCAGGCGCTGGTCGCTGAGCTTCTGGCGCAGTTCCACATGCTCCAGCACCTCGCCGCCGGCCTTGACCGGGAAGGCTTCCACATTGTCATCGCCGGGGGTGTAGGGCGTCAGGCGGGCGGCCCAGACCATGTCGGCAAAGCCCAGGCTGGTCAGCACGGCGCCGCCGTCATCGCGCAGGGGGTCCTTTTCCAGCAGGGCGCAGGCGTCCTTCATCAGCATGCCGGGCCGGAATTTGCTCAGGGCGCAGACGGGCCGGGCATCTTCTGCGGGCAGCAGGGATTTTTCCGTGCCGTTGACGTGGCTGATCTTGCCGTCAAGGCCGCGGACCAGCAGGCAGGGATGGTGTTCGCCGCACAGGGTCAGGCTCTGGACGCCGGCCAGGCGGACCTTGTTGAAATCCCACAGATACAGGCCCATATCCATGCGCAGGTCGGCGGTGCCGCCGGGATTGAGCAGCTGGTCTTCGCCGCCGGGCAGGAGGTCGAGACGGGCATAGTTGGCCTGGTTGCCCACAGTGAAGCGGATGCTCAGCAGCTCTTCGGCGCTTTCGTTGCGGATGGTCAGGCTTTTTTCGTCTTCCGGGGTGTCCCTGGCCGCGAAGGCCGGGGAGGACGCGAGCAGGGAGACGAACACAAGGGTCAGAAAAACAAGCAGACGGCAGGGATGGAACATGTCGGACCTCGTCAGGTTGCAGTCCCGAAGGGCTGGGACGGCACGTCGGCCGTAGTTGGCAGGATCGGACCGCACAGCAGCGTGCGGCATGCTGTAGGTGTAGCAAAGGCCCGCCGGGGCCGCAAGGCATTGCAGGCGGAAGGGCGGAGGAGCGGAAGAGGAGGGGCCTTTACGCTGCCCGTCCCGGCTGGTATAGGAATCAGTCGGGCGGGACTGTCCGCCTTTTTCCCAACACGCCGTTTTCCAAGGAGCCGCCATGTCTTCGTCCCGCCGTGCGCAGGATACTTCCCAGCAGACGCCCGCCGCAGGGCTGAAAGTGACCCTGCCGGTCCTGGTGACGGCCAGCGTGCTTTTTTTGGCGGCCCTCGTGCTGGCGTATCTTGGCGGTGTGATGACAGGCCGTGCCCAGTGGGCCAGCAGCCTTGAGGAATCCCGTGCGGCCCTGGCCGCGGCGGCCGCCACGGATGGGGAAAAGGAAGAGAGCGCCGCCGCGGGCGAAGCCCAGACGGCCGCTGATGCCGAGAACTCAGAGGATGCCCTGGTCGAAGCCTCGGTGCTGGCGGCCTCGGAGCTGCGTTTTTCCCGTGCCCTGCGTGCCGAGCCCGGCGCGCGTCTGGAGCCTGTTTCGCCGCCGTTGCCGGCTGCCCAGGCCCCCAAACCTGCAGCGGCAGGGGCCCCCGCCTATCCGCCCATGCCTCCGGGCATGCAGCCTGCCGTGCCCGCGGGGGAAAAGGCGCCGCCGCCAACGCCCACCGACATATACGATTTCGTCTTCCAGCTGGGGGCGTTCCGCGATCCCGGCATCGTGGACGATTTGCGCCAGCGTCTGGAAGGGCGCGGCCTGCGCACCCGCATGGAGCGCAGCGGCAAGCTCTATCTGGTGATGGTGGTCATGCGCGGTACGGACGAGCGTGCCCGCGAGGTGGAAGCCATCGCCCAGGACATGCACCTGGGCAAACCGCTCATGCGCAGCCGCAAGCCCGTCCCCGGTCGCCGCTAGCGGCGGATGCGGGCATTTTTCCCGGCCCGCAGGGGCGTTGGGCTCCTTCTTGCAATATGTGAAAATATTCGCTATTATTGCAAATCTTGTTTGTTTAATTAAACAGTCATCCCGGCACGGCACCCTGCCGTGCATCCTTCTTCCCGTGCGCAGCGGCCAGCCTCCCGGCCCCGTGCGTCCGGGGAGCCGCTCCTGTCCTGTCGCGCCTGTTCGAGGCGCCTGTCCCTGGTGCCGGATGTCCCGGCCATCGCCATTTGCCTGTCTTCGGACGAACATCCTATCGGACGTTCCACCGCAAGGAGAGACCATGCCCGCTACCAAGACTGACAACATGTTGAGTTCGCTGCGCCTCGGCGTCATCGAACGTCTGGCCCTTTCGTTCTGGGCCGGGACCCTGCCGGAAGACGTGGACCGCATCCCCCTGCTGATGCGCCCGCGCGGCAGCGAGATCATGAGCCGCTGCTGCATCTACAAGGACCGCGCCATCCTGCGCGAACGCCTGCGTGCCGCCATGGGCTTCCGCCTCGAAGACGAGACGGACGACTCCATCCCCCTGCGCACCTATGCCGAAGAGGCCCTGGAGCGCAAGGAGCCCAACTGGCCCATCCTGACGGTCTGTGACATCGCCTGCCAGGGCTGCATGCGTGCCCGTTACTATGTGACCGACGCCTGCCAGGGCTGCGTGGCGCGTTCCTGTATCGGCAGCTGCCGCTTTGGGGCCATCTCTTTCTCTCGCGGCCGCTCCACCATCGACCCCGAAAAGTGCCGCAACTGCGGCATGTGCATGGACGCCTGCCCCTACCATGCCATCGTGCGCCTCAATGTCCCCTGTGAGGCGGCCTGCCCGGTGCGCGCCATCCACAAGGGCAACAAGGGCCGCGCCGAGATCGATTTTGAAAAGTGCACCAGCTGCGGCCGCTGCATGCGCGCCTGCCCCTTCGGTGCGGTCATGGAGCGCAGCGAAGTGCTGCCCGTGCTCCGTGCCCTGGCCAGCGGCCGCCATGTGACGGCCCTCATGGCCCCGGCCATCGTGGGCCAGTTCCCCGGCGGCCCGGCCCGCATCGTCACGGCCCTGCGCCGTCTGGGCTTTAGCGACGTCATGGAAGTGGCCCTGGGCGCCGACGTCACCTCGCAGCGTGAGGCCGCGGAATTCGTGGAACGTATGGAACGCGGCGACACCTTCATGACCACCTCCTGCTGCCCGGCCTATGTGGAAGCCGTGCGCCGCCACGCGCCCGAGCTCCTGCCCCATGTGTCCGAGACCGCCACGCCCATGCATTATACGGCCGAGATCGCCCGCGAGCGCCATCCCGACACCGTGACGGTCTTCATCGGCCCCTGCGTGGCCAAGCGTCAGGAAGGCCTGCACGACGAGATGGTGGACTACGTGCTCACCTTCGAAGAAGTGGGCGCCCTGTTCAATGCCCGCGGCATCGTGGTGGAAGAGTGCGAAGAGCACGAGCTGGAGCGCCCCAGCAACGAGGCGCGCGGCTATGCCATCGCGGGCGGCGTGTCCGCCGCTGTGGAAAAGCTGGTGGGCGACCGCTTCGAGGTGCGTCCCGTGGCCATCAACGGCCTTTCTCCCCAGGGCCTCAAGAAGCTGCAGTCCTTCGTCAAGGGCGGCTGCCCCGGCAACCTGGTGGAAGTCATGACCTGCGTGGGCGGCTGCGTGGGCGGCGCCGGTGTGGTGATGCCCGCCGCCAAGGGCGCCAAGGCCGTGGAGAACTTTGCTACCAAGGGCAAGGTGTAACCGGGGGCCAGGTCCCGTTGCCTGTGACCTGCCGTCGCTGACGGGACGCCCGTCCGGACCGGCGGCAGGCAGATGACGACGCTCTGTGCCGGGAGGATGATCCATGATCATCTTCCCGGCTTTTTTTCTGCCTCCCTTGACACAGGCCGGAGGGGAGGCTACAACGTTGGTAACACGTTTTTATAAAAAATAACACGATTGCATGCGCCTCCTGTCTTCCTCTTCTTGGCAGTCGGGGAGACCGCTCAGGGGATGCCGACTTGCCACCGGTATCCCCTGATTGCTTTCAGGGCCCCGGCAGCCGGCGCAGGCAGGGGCAGCGTGCAGGCATATCACGTGCGGCGGGCCCGCAGGGGCGGGCCGCAAGCCGGCCATGACCGGCGCACCGGGCGCCGGGGCCGTGCCGCCGCGCGTCACCGTCCTGGGGACACGGATACGACATGGTCAGTCAGGAAAAACGGATAGGTGTGGTGGCCCTCGCCATCCACGACAGGCAGGCCCGGGCGGCTTCCGTCAACAACGTCATCAGCCAGTATGCCGATCTGGTGGTGGGGCGCATGGGCGTGCCGTACCGTGAGCGGGGCCTGAGCATCATCGCCCTGCTGGTGGACGGCAGTACGGATGCCCTCGGGGCGATGACCGGAAAACTGGGGAACATTCCCGGTGTGAAAGTACGCAGCGTCCTGCTTACTGCCGCCGGGCAGGAGCTTTCCCCCAAGGAGGATTCATGAAGCGCATCGAGATGGAGCATATCGGCTATGTGCCGCATGTGCCGCAGCCGGGGCCGCATCCCGGTACCCTGCCGTTCGTGCAGATCGATGCCGAACGTTGCGTCGGCTGTGATACCTGCCAGGAGTACTGCCCCACAGGGGCCATCTTTGGCGAGGTGGGGCGGGAGCACGCCATCCCGCATCCCGAAGCCTGCATCAACTGCGGCCAGTGCCTGACCCATTGTCCGGAGCTGGCCATCTATGAGGAACAGAGCTGGGTCCCCGAGCTGGAAGCCAGACTTGCCAGCAAGGACGTCCGCTGCATCGCCATGCCCGCGCCTGCCGTGCGTTACGCCCTGGGCGACTGCTTCGGACTGCCGGTGGGCTCGGTCAGCACGGGCAGGATGCTCTCCGCACTCAAGGCCCTGGGCTTCGCCCATTGCTGGGATACGGAATTCGCCGCGGACGTGACCATATGGGAGGAAGCCTCGGAATTCGTGGAGCGTCTGGCCGCGCGCCGCGACCTGCCCCAGTTCACGTCCTGCTGCCCGGGCTGGCAGAAATATGCCGAGACCTTTTATCCCGACCTGCTGCCGCACTTTTCGTCCTGCAAGTCGCCCATCGGCATGAACGGGGCCCTGGCCAAGACCTACGGCGCGGAGCGTATGGGCTATGACCCCGACACGGTCTACACCGTCTCCATCATGCCCTGCATCGCAAAAAAATACGAAGGCTTGCGGCCTGAGCTGGCAGCCAGCGGCCGGCGCGACATCGACGCCACCATCACGACCCGTGAGCTGGCCTGGCTCATCAAGAAAGCCGGTATCGACTTTGCCTCGCTGCCCGATGGCGGCCGCGACAGCCTGATGGGCGAATCGTCGGGCGGGGCCACCATCTTCGGCGTCAGCGGCGGTGTCATGGAAGCCGCCCTGCGCTACGCCTATGAAGCCATCACGGGCAGCAAGCCCCAAAGCTGGGATTTCAAGACCGTGCGCGGTCTGGATGGTCTCAAGGAAGCCACGCTGACCATCAAAGGCACGGAGCTGCGTGTGGCTGTGGTCCACGGAGCCAAGCGTTTCAAAAAAGTGTGTGACGAGGTGCGCGCGGGCAGGTCTCCGTATCACTTCATCGAATTCATGGCCTGTCCCGGAGGTTGCGTCTGCGGCGGCGGGCAGCCTATCATGCCCACGTTGCTGGAGCAGGCCCGGCGCCGGGCCACCAGCCTGTATGCCTCGCTGCGGCAACGCCTTGACCGCGCGGAAGTTTAGGAGGATACACCATGAAGATGATGCATCTGACCCGTCGCGGTTTCTTGCGTGCGGCCTGCGTGGTCGCGGGCGGTGCCATGATCAGCCTGCGCATGGCCGGTGTGGCTGTGGCCAGGTTCCGGGACATCAGGGACTACATGCTGGACCGCATCCACGGTGTCTACGGCGCGGATGCCGCCTTTCCCGTGCGGGCCTCGCAGGACAACGCCCAGGTCAGGGAACTGTATGCCGCCTATCTCAAGCGGCCGCTGGGCCCGCTTTCCGAAAAACTGCTGCATACCCGCTGGGCAGACCAGTCCGCCGGGTATCGCCGTCTGGTGGAGGCGGGGACGTTCCCCAATCCCCGTGATGTAGAGATGTTCGCCGCTTCTCCCTATCCTTACGAACAGAAATTCTAGCCATCCTGCCGTCTGCGGAAAGGGGGCCACCTGACCCTGGGACGGTTTCCGTTCCTCTCTGTCGAGCCCTGTGTCCTGTCCGAAAACGGCGCACGCCAGAGAGGTTTGCCATGTATGATCCCCATTCCCTGCATGCCGAAGAATTCATAGATCACGAAGAGGTGCAGGAGACCCTTGCCTGGGCGGCGGAACACGCCCGCGATGCCGGGCTCATCGACAGCATCCTTGCCAAAGCCGCGCTCTGCAAAGGCCTGAGCCACCGGGAAGCCTCCGTCCTGCTGGCCTGTGAGCTGCCGGACAGGGTAGAGGCCCTGTACCGGCTGGCCAACCGCATCAAGCACGAGTTCTACGGCAACCGCATCGTCATGTTCGCGCCGCTGTACCTGTCCAATTACTGCGTCAACAGCTGCGTCTACTGCCCCTACCACGCCCGCAACAAGCACATCATCCGCAAAAAGCTGACCCAGGAGGAAGTGGCCCGCGAGGTCATCGCCCTGCAGGACATGGGCCACAAGCGTCTGGCCCTGGAAGCGGGCGAGCACCCCACCATGAACCCCATCGGCTACATCCTCGACTGCATCCGCACCATCTACGGCATCCGCCACAAGAACGGGGCCATCCGCCGCGTCAACGTGAACATCGCGGCTACCACCGTGGAAGAATACCGGATGCTCAAGGATGCGGGCATCGGCACCTACATCCTGTTCCAGGAGACCTACCACAAGCAGAGCTACGAAAAGCTCCACCCCGCGGGCCCCAAGCATGATTATGCCTGGCATACCGAAGCCATGGACCGCGCCATGCAGGGCGGCATCGACGACGTGGGCCTGGGCGTGCTCTTCGGTCTGGAAGGCTATCGTTACGAATTTGCGGCCCTGCTCATGCATGCCGAGCATCTGGAGGCCGTGCACGGCGTGGGCCCGCACACCATCAGCGTGCCGCGCATCAAGAAGGCCGACGACATCGATCCCGACGTTTTCGACAACGGCATCGACGACGAGACCTTTGCCCGCATCTGTGCCTGTATCCGCGTGGCCGTGCCCTATACCGGCATGATCATCTCCACCCGCGAGAGCCAGGCCGTGCGCGAAAAGGTGCTGCCCCTGGGCGTCTCGCAGATCAGCGGTGCCTCCCGCACCAGCGTGGGCGGCTATTGCGAGCCCGAGCCAGAAGACGAGAACTCCGCCCAGTTCGATGTCAGCGACCGCCGCACCCTGGACGAGGTTGTCCGCTGGCTCATGGATCAGGGCCACATCCCCAGCTTCTGCACGGCCTGTTACCGCGAGGGCCGCACCGGCGACCGCTTCATGAGCCTGTGCAAGAGCCGCCAGATCCTCAACTGCTGTCATCCCAATGCCCTGCTGACCCTCAAGGAATATCTGCAGGACTACGCCTCGCCCGCCACCCGGGCCGTGGGCCTGGACATGATTCGGAAGGAACTGGACAAGATCCCCAGCGACAAGGTGCGCGCCCGCACCATCCGGTGCCTGGACGCCATCGAGGCCGGGCAGCGGGACTTCCGCTTCTAGGCCAACAGCCTTTTCCGGGGCTGCTCCTGTCTGCCGGGAGCGGCCCCGGGCTTTCCCCGTGGCGCTTGCCGCCTTTTTCCTTCCTCCATCCCGCCGGGCAGGGCCCTTCCTGCTCCGCCAGTCTTTCCAGGAGATCCCGCCATGCCGGAATCCGCACCGTCTTCCCCCGCGACGGCCAGCCGCGAGGCCGTCTGTTCTTCCGCGGCCCCCGCGTCCGTCCCCTCCCTTTCCCGGGCCGAAGTGCGCGAGCTGCTTTTCGACCTGCCCTGGCCGGAGTTGCAGGCCCTGGCGCACCAGTGTCGCCTGCGGCACAAGGGGCGGCATGTGCATGTGCGCGGCCTGCTGGAATTTTCCAATGTCTGCCGCCGCAACTGCCGCTATTGCGGCCTGCGCCACGAGAACAGGCGTCTGTCCCGCTACAGCCTGTCGGCGGCGGAGCTGCTGCGGGCCGCGTCGCAGGCCGTGGCCGCCGGGGTGGACACGCTGGTGCTGCAATCGGGCGAGATGGCCCGCAACCCTCTCTGGCTGGCGCAGATAGTGCGCGGCCTCAAGGAGCGCTTCGGCCTGCCCGTGACCCTGAGCGTGGGCGAGCAGCCGCGCGAATGGTACGCCCTGTGGCGGGAGGCCGGGGCCGACCGCTTCCTGCTCAAGCACGAGACCGCCGATGCCCGTCTCTATGCCGCCCTGCATCCCGGCTATCGTCTGACAGACCGGCTGCGGGCCCTCTCCTGGCTGGCGGAGCTGGGCTATGAGGTGGGCTCCGGCTTCATGGTCGGTGTGCCCGGCCAGCGCCCCGAAAGTCTGGTGGACGACATCCTGCTGGTGCGGGACATGCGCGTGGCCATGTGCGGGGCCGGGCCCTTCGTGCCCCAGGCCGACACGCCCCTGGGGCGGCAACCGCGCGGCTCCACGGAGCTGTGCCTGCGGGTCATGGCCGTGCTGCGTCTGGCCCTGCCCTGGGCCAACCTGCCCGCCACCACGGCGCTGGCCAGCCTGCGCCCCGAAGACGGTCAGCGGCAGGGCCTTGCCGCGGGCGGCAACGTGCTCATGCCTTCCTTCACCCCGGCGGCGCGCCGGGCTGCCTACCGCATCTACGACCACAAGGCTGTGGTGGACATGGACGCCGTGCGGCGCGCCATTGCGGGCGCCGGGCTGGAGCATGCGCTGCCGGAAGCTTAGCAGGGGAGAGCGAGATGTTTTGACGGGGGAGGAAGGGGCGTTTTTTGTAAAAACTGCCCCTTCCTCCCCCGTACCCCCTCCAACCCCGAAAAA
>ERZ1673752.644-NODE-644-length-57958-cov-10.120356_pt1 | contig 57958 bp, 54 predicted proteins | sample MGYA00580195_ERZ1673752 | MGnify/ENA primary metagenome ERZ1673752 (study PRJEB41218, sample SAMN15661744) | gut metagenome | host: Homo sapiens | place: Canada: London | collected 2015-08-20/2019-03-30 | study: EMG produced TPA metagenomics assembly of...
GCTATGCGACAAAACAGACCGGCTATTTCTGGACAAAACAGCTTGGCCTTAACACGGTAAAACTACGGGTGAAGGAAATCAAAAGCGATTTCCGAAAAACAAGTAAGGAGATGCAACAATATGACGAACCGTAGTAATTCCGGTCTCAACATCCCGGAAGCCCGCGACGCAATGGACAAGTTCAAGATGGAAGCTGCCTCTGAGGTCGGCGTTAATCTGAAGAACGGCTACAACGGCGACCTGACCTCCCGCGAAGCCGGCTCCGTCGGCGGCCAGATGGTCAAGAACGTGTGCCCCATACGAACTGCGAGATTTACGAGAAAAAACCGGATCATGGAGGGGCATATGCAGGCAGTACGGTACATAGTGCGGATCAGCGTATAAGAAAAAAGCACGAACTCTCGGAAGAAATAACCGGAGTTCGTGCTTTTCTTATGCAGAAATAATTTACAATCTTTAGAGGTCGCCTGAATAGATAACCACACCGTACTGTCGAATCAATTCATTTTCTCCTTTTATTGGAATCTACGTCAATACTGCATCATTTTTATGCGACCTCTTTATAACGCTTATAGACATATTCATAAATTCGCTGAAGATATACGGAAATACTCGGTTCATCGTAGCAGGCAGGCAATTCGCTCCATAGGTCATCACGAATCAAATTGTATACGATCGAGCGAGTCTCTTGCTTGTCTGTCCAATGGTCGAGTTCGGCAATTTTGCTTTTCACTTTTTGCAGAAGTTCAACCGCCACAGCCTTGATTTTCCGAATATCCTGCTTAGAGAGGTTCTCAGAGAACAGCATATCATAAAGAGACAACTCCTCGTCGCTGGAGAAACCCTCACGGACATACCGTCGTTCTTCCTGATCCATGTCTTTTACAATCTGCATCAGTTCATCAAAGGTTTTCTCAATCGTTGCGCGATCCTGCTGGCTGTTATAGTCCTCAATGATCTGCTGATAGCGTTCATGATATATGATGCGATCGGGATTATTTAGCAACATAGCATCCAACCGACTGCGGATCAGTTCTGCGAGGTCTTTCATTACCAGATTCTTTTTCTTTGTCTTGGCAAACTCGCGGCGCAGTAAATCAAAGTCGATCTGGCTGATGTCAAACTGTCTGGAAAGAACCATTCCAGAAGCGGCATCTTCCACATGGACGTACTCGCTGATGATATTGTTGATCTCCACCATCAAATCCACATTAGAGGCTGTTTTTCGTTTTTTCTTCAGTTCGCCGTAGATGGCGGTAATTGCCTCATATCGCGTGCGCACTTCTGGTGCAATATCCCCGCGATCGGTATATTTCATCAGGCGCGACAGTTCTGAGGCATAGGTTAAAAAGGTTTTCTTTTCTTCAATTGTGGCAGAAACTGCATTCGCTGCCGTTTGTATCTGCTGCAGCTTTTCAAAATCTTTTGCATCAATCAGCGTTTGTAGAGAAAAGCTGTGTCCCAGAAGGAAACTTTCCGTTGCAGCGACAGTCTCCAAAATCCGGGCAATCAGTTTTTCCTTATCCACCGTCGGGTCAGCACCACCGCTGCCGTTCACATTGGCAGTATAATCAGCCAGCGCTTTCCGCAGAGCTTTAACGATTCCGATGTAGTCGATGATCAGACCGTTGCTCTTACCCTCGGCCACGCGGTTGGCGCGGGCAATGGTCTGCATCAGCGTATGGGCTTTCAGCGGCTTGTCCAGATACAGGCAGGACAGGCACTTCACATCGAAGCCGGTGAGCCACATGGCGCAGACAAACACGACCCGGAGCGGGTTGGCAGGATCTTTGAATTCCTTGTCCAACTCCCGCTTTTCCATTTTTTCGCGGTGCGTCTTGATATCCAGGCCCCACTTTTGGAAGGTCTGGATCTCATTTTGCTCCTGACTGATGACCACAGCCATTTCCGTTTCCTGCATCCATTGCAGCTTGCGTTCCAGCTCCTGTGTCTCCTGCTGCGTGGCGTGCTTGATGCTGGTTTTCAGCGCTTCAATTTCAGCAGCCCAGTATTTCTGCGCCAGATCATACATCCGCACACAGGTCACCTTGTTCAGGCAGACAAACATAGCCTTGCCGCTTGTCCACAGGTCAGAGTAATGACCGACAAAATCTCGGGCAATGGATTCCAGACGCGGAGTCGCCGTCAGTAGGTGGATTTCTTTTGCAAACTCTGCTTCCAGCTTGTCCTGCTGATCTACATCCAAATCTGCCTGCTCAATGGCATCCAGAATGCGGTCTGTAATTTCCGGGTTGTCTTTCACATCCAGAATTTTCTCGCCGCGGTTTTCGTAGTACAGCGGCACAGTTGCACCATCCTCTACAGCTCGCTTGAAGTCATACACAGATATGTAGCCGCCGAAGGTGCGCTCGGTGATGTTATCGCTGGACAGTAGCGGAGTTCCCGTAAAACCGATGCGGGACGCCGTGGGCAGAAGGCGAACCATATTGTCTGCAAAGATGCCGTACTGACTACGGTGGGCTTCGTCCGACATGATGACAATATCGTGGTCGGGATAGATTGGATCCACATCCGTCTTGTTGAACTTCTGGATCAGCGTAAAGATGAAGCTCGGGTTGCCTTTCAGTTTATCGATCAGGTCGTCGCCGCTGGACGCAATAAACTGGCTTGCTTTTGCTTTTCCAAGAATACCACAGTTTTCGAAGGTGTCGCTGATCTGTGTGTTCAGTTCGTCGCGGTCGGTCAGGATCACGATAGTGGGCGAGCCGGAGAACTTGCGGCGAATCTTCTGCGCCAGAAACACCATGGAATAGCTTTTGCCGCTGCCCTGGGTATGCCAGAACACGCCCAGCTTACCGTTGTTCAGCTTTCGGGCTTCGTAGGCTTTGATTGCCTCGTTCACGCCGAGATACTGGTGGTTCCGGGCCAGTATCTTTGACGTATGTCCTCCGGAATGGTCAAAGAGGATAAAGTTTTCCAGCAGATCCAGGAAATTTTCCTTTTTGCAAATGCCGCGAAGCATGGTTTCCAGCGCCACGCTGCCCTGTTCCTGCTCAGACAGACGCTTCCATTCATGGAAGAACTCATACTTGCTGCCCAGCGTACCGACCTTGGCTTCCGTTCCATTGGAGAGGATCAGGAAAGCGTTGTAGTAGAACAGATGGGGAATGGTGTCTAGATAGTCGGTGTAGTTGTTGGTATAGGCATCCTGCACATCCACTGTGTTCTTCTTCAGCTCGATAAACAGCAGAGGAATTCCATTGACGAAACCGACAATATCCGTGCGGCGGCGGTACAGGTCGCCGTGGATCTTCAGCTCTTTGATAGCGAGAAAATGGTTGTTATCGGGATTCCGGAAGTCGAGGACCGCGGCATATTTGGTTTCTGTCCTGCCGCCGGGCTTCTTTACGGAGACAGGGATACCATCCCGAATAAGGGAATACTTCTCCTCGTTGATCTGCAGCAGGGAGGCGGTGGACAGCCGGTGCTCCAGTGTGCGCTGAGCCTCGTCCATCTGAGCGGGTGTGATCCACGGATTTAAGCGCAGCAGAGCCTCCCGAAAATACCGGGCCAGCAAAATCTCCTTGTAGCTCTTGCGGCCAAACGTGCCGTTTTCGCCCAGCTTCTCCGTGTTGTAGGCAAAGGTGACCTCCCAGCCTAGCTCATTTTCGAGTAGGTGACCGGCACTCTCCTGCACGAGGATATTTTCGGAATAGTCGTAACTCATGGTGTCATCTCCTGTATAATGCGAATAGAAATCAACCGTTCCAATTCAGAGATATTATCCATACATCACACCCCAGTGATTCTATGGTTATACATACTTGGCAATCGAATACTCGCTATCTTTAAAAAGGTCATCGCGGGAAAGAAGCAAATCAAATCCATAATCATAGGCGGGTGGCGGAAACAAATTGTTCTGCGTCAACAACTCGCCATTACCCATCCACTCATGTACCTTATCAATGCGGATTTTTATAATGCCAATGACTGCGGGTGCCATATCATATGCATCAGTGCCATAATCGGTGGGATGATGTACCTTGCGTCTAAGTACGAGACCATGTTGGGCATGAGGACGCAAAAATGTTGACGGAAGTGCTTGACGCAAATCCACTTCGATGTAGTCAGCAGAGGACTGGATTCCGGTAAATGTCCGACTGTTCGAAAAAGGAACAGCTATCAGCAAAACATATTGAAAGAGTAACTCGTCTGAAACCGGATCGCCCTTTGCGAGTTCAACCAACGGAATGCTTCTCTCTGTGTAGTGGTAGTACTGGTTGTATTGCTTTGGCTTCTCAGTTTTGTTTAATCCCATCCAAAGCGCTATCCAATGATTATCAACCACATCAATGAAGCGTGTAGGCACACCATAATGCTGTAGCATACCTTCAATTTTGCATTTGGACGTTTCAAAATCACCCGGAACGATTTTTAACTCTTTCTGCATATATGTATCATTTACAAATCGCTGAATAAGTTGTGAAATTCGCTCCGTGGCTTTTTCTGTATTCTTTCCTTTGCGGAATAACGAGGGTTTAAGTGATGGATGAAGCGTGCACTCGCCGCGGTAATACACATTACCGTAAGACTGATTATTAAATTTTGCATGTCCAATTACCTGATTCAACGCATGAACCGTGCTAACTTCATAGATAGGCACACTGTTTCCACAAGAGAAGTGATATGTACCAGCACATTTGGAGCCGCTGATAGTTAGAGTGGATGGAAGCATCTTCGGTTTATTCAGTCTCTTGGCTACACTCTTTGGATTATATTGCTTGCTCGGATTTTGCTTTTTAATATTTTTATATGCCATAAAGCAAACCTCGTTTTCTTGGGTTATCTTCTGACCTCGTCCCACTTCTCAATCAGGTAATTTACAAATGCAGAACAGGAAACCAACATATATTTTGCGTCCCCAGCAGGAACGCTTGTGAAGTCAATTCCACCGTGACGTATTCCGTTTTCATCAGAGGTATATCCATATAGAGCTAAGAATGCTCTTTCCATGGCACTGTGAATATGTACACCACTGTCCTTGAGCTTTTTAATAGCCGCGCCAAGTGTTGCCTGCGTTCCAGACATTCCGGTAATAATACAGCACATGGCTTCCACTGCACTGATTGACTCCTTAACAGAGTTTTCATAGTCAGGAGCCTTAATATCTGCGTATAGGGCCAAGGCTTTTTTTACATGCTGATTTACCGACTGATATGGTGTGGTAGCGGCCTGTTCAATCGCATGGATCTCACTTTTATTTGTGATAGGAGTCACTTCTCCAGCTACGATTCGATAACCAGCCTTTTCCTGCTCCAGCAATTCATTGTACTGCTTAATTCTTTCGGCACGGTCAGATCCAGCAAGGAAAGACAAGTGGATATCAATAAAGTCATATACTTCAAACCAGGAAAAGAATCGAAGAATTTTGTTCTTTAACTGAGCTTCAGCACTCAAATCCTTGGTAGTTGGATCAATTAAGAATCCCATCCGATCAACGATTTTTTCCTCAATTGTTGGCTCTCCATTCATCGCTTGACTTAGTCGTTTAGAAGCAAGTCCACCAGCCTTTATTTCCTGCTGAGAAAAAAGGTTCCAGACTCTACAGCGGAGTTCATCAGAAATGCATTCATGTTGAATTGTTTTTTCTGGCTTGTAGCCATATTTTTCTGAAAACATATTTACACCTTGATTTATGTGTTTATCGGTTTCTAAACCCAATGTTCTTTCTACGTTGGTTATCGTTTCCCACACTCTTTACGGCTGAAAGCATAATCATTAGCTTTCGGATCATAACGAGATAACATTCCCGCAACATCATCTAATGCAACATAGTCCATATATGTAATCCACGCTTCTAACGGAATACCATAGAGAATTTTATTGCGGTCGAAGTCAGAAGTCACACTGAAACTATAGATTACATTATCCTCATTGAATACCACAAAGAACATATAGGAATGTATCAGCCAATTACACACACTTTTCCCGGTAACAACAACTTTCTTCTCGTTGTCCCAGTCATGACTATCTTCCTCCGGCCAGCGGTGGAGGAAGTCAACTAGCTTGAACGGCTGAACAGCAAGTGCTTCCAGCAAATAGTTTTCTGCTTCATCGCTGAGGTTTCCGTCACAATCGATTAGTTTTCGAATGATGAATGCAGAATAGAAAATGGCCTTTTCGATAACGATGTATGTGGTGTCATCATTTTTTCGAAATATTCTGCTGTATTGTATTTGATAATCAGGTTTTTGCGTCTGTGCAAATCTTATTTCCATGGAATACTTTCACGAATCATGATGACACCTCACTTTCGTGTATCTCGGAGACAAAAATCACATGCCCAGCTTCATTTGCATTACCAGAGACAGGATGGCAATAGCCACGTCTGCGCCTTTATCCAGAGCAAATGCGATGATAGGCTTAACTTTTTCCCACTTGGTTTTACGGGAAGATTTCTCTTTTGAGATTTCCTCCAACTCATTGATCTTTTCCAATATTTCATCTGTCTGTTCCCGGCTCAAGGCAGTCATATCCTCAATTTTTGAGCGTACTTCCTCGAATGTTATGCTGACATTAACATTTGTAGTTACGTTGATTTGCTGCGTAGGAGTCTCTGTGTGGACAGCATTCATCTGAAACTTGTATGCTTCGAGCTTTGCTTTCATCATGTCCAGATTCTCACCGATAGATGTAGGCGAATTTTCTAAAAAGCCATACCATACAGATGTTCCGGTGGGATTTGACCCCCAAAGTCCAACATACCAGTCCTTAATACACGCCTGATAGCGACCATCCAGCTCCCGGTGCAATTTCAGTTTATCACCTGTTGAAAGGTTCAGAGAACCGGTTATTCTCTGGATATCAGCACAGACCATATCCATAAATTCTTTTGGTACTTCCATCTTTACACCTCGATTTCTCCGCTCATCAATTTGGGCAACAGGCGGTCACGGGATTCGACTAAAAGGTTGTTTTGCAAATATACCGCTTTGATTTTACAATGAATAGCGTTCAAGACTCTATCTGCTTTCAAAAGGATATCTTGACTGGGGCAAAGGACTACAAGCCGTTCAATCACATCGCGGTATAGTTCCTGCTGATTTGTAGACCCACGACCCATTCCCATCAAGTATTCCTGTTGACTTTTGACTACATGATAGATATAGTTTGGATTCTCTTTTGCGCGGACAAGCGTAACATGAGAGTCAAATGTCGTATTGGGATAGTCTCCATATACTCGCCCAACGCGTCCGAGCGTTCCTGTCCCTGTGGAACAAATCACAGTATCGCTATCCTGTAAATTTAAGGTAGGTGCATACTCCTTTTCCTGCCGTCTTGATTCGGAAATATCCATAATCGAACTGCGAATACATTTCTGGTTAATTACGGAATACTTCCCGTTGTCAGAATACTTTGGTGATATTCCTCTCTTTAGAACTGAAGTTACTTCAGACAGCACCATTCTTTCCCACCCCTGCGGGATACCATCCACGATGGGTGTGGTTTCGTGGCCGGGGAAGCGCAGGTCTACAAACCATTCCTTATACAGCCGCTGCGCCGCTTCCTCCAACAGCTTGATCTGCTTCTGGTTGTTTTCAATCAAGTCATCGTAACCAGCCAAGATTTCTATAATTCGTTTTTGACCGCCAATAGAAGGGCAAGGAATTTCCAAGCCTTTTAGTGATGCAATAGTCAAAGCTTTTTGAGAAGAACCAATAGTAGTATTATTCAAAACACTTTGTCCTTCGGAAGACTTGACCCAATAGTACAGATACTGCGAATTCAATCTATTATCGAATTCCCGAAACCACGTTAAATTTCCATCTTTGAAGTAGAATAAATCATCTTCTTTGACTACATAGGGAATGCCGATTGTACCGACTGATGTCAGTAACATATCACCCGATTGGGGAACTCCGAATTTACGCTTTATTTCATCATACTTCTCTTGGCTGATGAACAACGGTTCACTGATTTCTTGACCGTTAGCACTTTCAATGATTTCCTTAGAACGATAAAATGGGACACCACTTTCAACATATTCAGAAAAGAAAATTCGCTTGCTGGAGGTAATTTCACAACAATCTCCGATTTTGATCTTCTCCCAACTCATAGACCCATCTCCTTCATGTTTCTGGAGATGCTCTGCATCAGTTCATTGGACTGCGCCTGTAAGGTGAGCAATTCAGCGTAAATCTCCGCCATGCGCTTTGCAAAATCCACGCCGTCATCCTCCACAGCGGCCACGCCCACATAGGCGCCGGGGGTCAGAGAATAGTTCTTCTCCGCAATCTCGGCGCGGCTTGCCACCTTGCACAGACCGGGAATGTCCTGATACTCACCCTCGCCGAACTTTTCATAGAGCCATCGTGCTTCCCGGATAATATCCACACACTCACGGATGCTTTGTTCGTGAGAAGAAATGATGCCATTTAACTCTTTTACATACCAAGAGACTCTTGCGGGGCCTCTTCCTGCCCGGCTGGCCAATAGCTGCTTGATATCGCTTTTCAATTTGTTTTCTTCCAGATATGGCGCAAATTTCGCGACTGCGGCTTTTTGAAGGCGCAGAAATTCCTCCAGCGACTCTTGAATTTCTGCGCAGTGCTTCAACGTCCTCATCTGATTGACTTGTTTCTTCAGGGCATACGCCTTGTTGTTTGCTTCCTGATAGAATTCAGGCAACATTTCCGTGCATAATGTCCCAGTCTGAAAGTCAACAATGGCAGACACAAAACTTTTGATCCGGTCTATGTATTCGTTAAGCAGCCTTTGATATTTCTCTGTCTCACCACGGTACAGCCACACGATGGCGTTCAAATTCTTGAGCTGCCAATCGCTCCACTCATTCAGGGTGCGGTCGACCACGGTATAATAATTCCGGGCGTCGATGAACAGCACTTTGTCCTGTAATTCTTGGGGCTTTCCCTTATCAAAGAACCACAGAGAACAAGGTAGGCTCTTGGTGTAGAAGAAGTTATTTCCCACGCTGACCATCACATCCACATGACCGGTCTCAACCAATTTTTGACGGATGTCCCGATCCTTGCCGGAACTGTCTGTTGCGGAAGATGCCATAACGAAACCCGCTCGACCGTGTTCATTCAGATAGGAGTAGAAATAGGAGATCCACAAATAGTTGGCGTTGCCGAATTCCTTTTTGGCGTTGATAGAGGGCAAGCCGAAAGGCAGACGCCCTGCGCTCTGGGCTGACTCGGAGTTCACTTTGTCTACGTTGAACGGCGGGTTTGCCATGACATAGTCGCAGCAGCCGTCCAGATTGTGGGCGTCGTGATAGAAGGTATTTGCTTCGTCGCCGGACTTAATGATACCGTTGAGCCCGTGAACGGCCATATTCATCAGGCAGAGCTGGGCATTGTACTCCACTTTTTCCTGTCCATAAAAGGTCATGGCGGAATTGGCTTCCATCCCGGCGGCATTGACAAAATCACCGGTCTGAACAAACATCCCACCGCTGCCGCAGGCGGGGTCCAGAAGGATACCGCCGGATGGTTCCAGTACATTGACGATCATCTTGACCAGGGATTTGGGCGTGAAGAACACACCATCGTCCTGGGCGATGTTTTTGGCAAACTTATTGAGGAAGTACTCATAGATGCGGCCAATGACATCGCCGCCCACCTCGTCCAACGCACTGTTGTTGAAGATGCGGAGCAGCTCGGCCAGCAGTTCGTCGGAGAACATGGTGTAGTCCTTTGGCAGCACACCGATGAGCTGCTCAGACTGGGTCTCCACTAACTCCATGGCGTTGTTGACCACTTCGCCCAGACTGTTCATGGTGTGACCACTTTGGTTGGTCAGCCCCGCGGATGCGATGTCGGCAGGGAGATTGACCAGATACTCATACTGCGCTTCCTTGGGGAGAAATAGTGCGCTCTTAGATGTAAAGTCGCTAGCTTCCACGGGTATGACGCGGCCATTGCGTACCGGGCGGTTCTTCAAAATCTCTGCTTCTACCAGTTTGAAGCGGCTGTATGCGTAACGCAGGAAAATCAGGCCCAGCACGGGCATGCAGTATTGATTTGAGGTCAGCTTGGAGCCTGCACGAAGCAGATCGGCGGACTCCCATAAATCAGATTCCAATTTTCGAATGTTAATCACTTATTTTTCTCCTTTGGCACGGGTTGGTTCCTTTCGTTGCTCTCTATATTTGTATATTTGTATCAGAGTGAAAACTGATGATATAATTTAAGGATTATCAAACTGCCTGTAAAATGAACTACAGAACATAACACCTACAGTTCTTCTGCCTTAAATGTCGTATACCCCTCGTAATAATAGCTGTGGTCAATGCCTTTCATAAAAACCTCGCGGCTATTTACATCATCCGTCAGCGCAGCTTTCAGCAGCACTTTAATCTCCACGTCCTTAATCGGACTGCGCTCCATTGCAAGCAGATAGTCCTCTTTATCGACCTTGCTCCAGTCCACAACCTGACCAATGCCGTTTTTCAGCATCAAATCGAGCCAGATGCGCATACTGCGCCCGTTACCCTCGCGGAATGGGTGCGCAACGTTCATCTCCACATACTTTTCGATGATTTCATTGAATGTACCCTGCGGCATTTTTTCGATGTTCGCCAGTGCCGCTTCCAGATACATAAGCGGAGCAAAACGGAAGTTGCCTTTCGCCAGATTCACCGTGCGAAGTTCACCCGCAAAGTCATAAATGTCCTCAAAAAGCGCCTTGTGAATTGCCTTGAGCGCCGCAAACGTGCCGACAGGCAGCTTGTCCAGCGTGCCGCTCTCAAACAGCCGCACGGCCTTTTTCTTGCTGATCCGTTCCTCCTCCCGCGCAAGGTCAGCAGAACTCATCAGCCCCAATTTATTTTCCAGTGCCATAGCGCACCTCCAAGTTATTTCTGCTTATGAGCATTTTCAAACCGTCGATACTCAAGCTTGGTTCAGTCGAATATAGCATCATCACAATTTCGACAGCTTCCCGTGCTGACTTCGACAAGGTATTTCGAAGTGCCTTATTCTTCGTTCTCAATGCTCTCGTCAGATTCTTCAGACACAATATTGAAAGAAAACTGCGAACGATCAAAACCAAACTCTGAAATCAGATTATCAATAAAGCGAATACAGGACCATGCAGACAAATTCGCTTCCAAATAGATCGTATCGGAAAGCTTCCAAGGCCACCGCATACCAACTCCATCTGTATTAAGGTGGACATGTTTTCGCTTTGTTGAATTGAATGAGTAGTGACGATTCGCAAGTTCCTGCAATTTACCGGGTTTCTTTTTGTCCAGAAGCTTGATAACATCCAACAGCATCAATGCATACTTGTTTTGTCGATAGGTTTCGCCGAAGAGTTTGAAAGAAACCAACTTTTTACCCGTAACTTCGTCATAGTGATCGAGCGTTATCGTTTCGACATACTCAAACTCAATCGAATCGTCCGTGATTCGGTCGATTGCGTATCGGTTTGCTACAATGTTTGCCAGTCGCTTTGCGCGTGCCTGTATCTGCGGAATATCCCATATATCTGCTTCCAAAACGTCCCGGTTTAAAACAACTGCCTTCGAGTTCTCGCGGATAATCTCCTGCTTTTCCTTGAAACTCTTGTTGGAAAGTTCGGAATTATATCCGGTTACGGACAGATTACCAAGCGTATGTAAGTATTCCTCGTGTTTTTCAGGATCAATGTAACTCCAATCGGCGCTCAGTGTTTGCGGCATAATGTGTTCAATCGTCAGATTCTCCACTTGCAATGTTTCTTTATTATCACCATTTTCAATATCAAGGAGCAGGAATCGGCAGAGCGCATTATTGCCATAAATATTGGCTGTCAGCAACGCTCGTTCAAACTCGTTTTCAGATGGAACAGCGTCCTTGGATGAAACTGTACAAAGGAACTTGTTTAATGACTCGTAGTATTTCCGCTTGTTCGCAGTAACTTTAAAGATGCGATTATAAAGGTATATGAACAATCCGCGTAACGTATTGGATGGAACACCGCAAACCAATCTGCGAAGCAGATAGGCGAGGATAAACTGAAGAATGCGCTCCGTTGTTTCCTCATCGATTGCTTCGCGGTGGAAATCATCAAACACATGGAACAAAAATGGATAGCACGTTGTCTGTTTCAGAATTCTAATTCGTTGCAGCAGTTGATTGATTCGTACTGAGTAGTCCTTGTTTCCGTAGACAAAGGCACCATAGATTTTTGCATAGTACCTGAGTTCGTCCAGGATGGCCTCCTGTGTATAATTACTGCCTTTAAACAGCTTAACAAAGCTGTGGTAGAGTTGACGGCTATTTACGGGTTTGCCCGTCTTATAAACGATATACTGCATGAAAAAGTCGTCAAGATTGGAATAGTCCATCTTATTCCGAAGTGTCTTTTCGATAATCAGCCAATACTCTTCGTACAGCCGTTCCTGGTCATCGGCGTTCATCAGAAGAAAATTCCGAATCAGGTCTGCGTTTGACAAATCCAGTCCAGTGGAGTTGATGCTTTCGAAGATAACTTGTGGATCATCCTCACCCTTTGTCAAAACAATCTCAACGATCTCAAGTTTTGTAAGCGCATCAAGTACCTGTGATGGACAAATGCCCTTTTCAGCCCATCGTTCAAACCGTTCTTTGCAAAGCCGATAGTTCTGGAAAATATGCGTATCCTCATCCATTTCATCAGTTTTATTTGCCAACAAAAGCAAGAACTGATTGTTGTCCGATTTAATCGGCTTTAGCTTCACCTTGTATTTTTCATCGCAGTATTTGTTATGCAGGTATTGTTCGTCGATCTCCTGAAAGCAGGTATCGCCGCCTGTTTCAGCAACAACGGCAAGCGCTTTGAGAATAAGCATCATAGTAGTCAATCGCTGCTGACCATCAATAATTGTATATTCCTGCAGCGTAAACCCTCCGCTCTTGGCAGCCATAAATACAATTGTTCCAAGGAAATGCTTGTCCCCGCTGTTGATAATCTCATAGATATCATCAAGCAAGCGGTCACAGTTGGCTTCTGACCAATCGTAATTTCGCTGATACACTGGAATCCGAAACAGGACTTTATTTGTTCCAATAAAATCTCTCAGCATCCAAAGCTTATGCGCGTCCATATCTGCACCTCATTTCAATCTATACGTTTTTTCCGCCCCTCTGCCGACGACCTCGATCAGCCCTTCTTCGCTCATCTGGCGGGTCAGCAGATAGGCTCTGGTCTTTTTGATATGCAGCAGCTCCTGCAACTCCTCGTCGCGCATTTCGCCGTATTCTTTGAGGTATTCGAGAACCGTTTTCATCTGCGGCGTAATGACTGGCGCAGTCAGTTTTGTTTCTGCCGTATTTTCTGCGCCCGCAGAAGCGGCGTTCATGTTCGGCAGCACGATCCGGAATGCATTTGTCGTTGCCTCGATGCTGGGCTGGACGGGGCAGCTTGCGTAGAGCTTGAAAATGCGGCGGATGCCGGTGCCGTAGCTTTCAATCAGGCGCAGGCGGTGAAAAATCTCTGCCAGCTTTTTATTCCTCGGCTGAGAAACGCCGAGGCGGATATCCTCCGTGGAAAGCCCGGGCAGGAGGCCGCCCAGAGAAATAAATTCCATTTTGCTGTCGTTCACGTTGATGATAATGCTGCCGCTGAAGCTGTAGTCCCGATGCACCAGCGCATTGAGCAGCGCTTCGCGGATGGCTTCCTCGGGATAGTCCTGTTTATCTGTGCGGACGACACCCTTGATAGTAGAGACGGTTCTGTTGCACAGCGCCAGATAATTGATCGAGTTTTCAAACTGCTTGAAGATCGAGCCGCCAAACTCCTTGCTGTCCCGGAACTCTGTACAGGATTCATCGTTGAACACCGCGATTTTCGTCGTGTGCTGGCACTGATCGGACAGAATCAGCGCCAGATTGGTGTACTGATCGTCGTGGATGTTCCGAAGCCCCAGCGCAATATACTTGTCCTCCGAAAAATCCACCTTGTATCGCTTGAACGCGACCGCAGCTTCATCAAAGGTCAGATTCTGCTGCACGGTGCGCATTTCCTCAAAAACGTCGCCATCTGAATCCTTAATCATCTGCCGGATCTGCTCCGGCGATGCCTGCACACTCGTCGCGCCTTGCCGGACGTAAACGCCAGCGGGCTTCAGTCCTTTGCCCTTCAGATAATACGGCTTATAGCTGCCCTCACCGACTTCAATGCGGATGACCTTGTTCTCCTGCAGCACATAGCGCACGAACATCGTCACATCCGGCTGAATCGCGTCGCGGATGCCGTTTGTCAGCCGCGTGTAGGTCTCGTCCACATTGTCAATGCCGGTCACATTTCCCTGATCGTCAATGCCGATATAGATCACACCGCCATCCGTGTTCGTAAAGGCGATGACTTCCTTGTAAATATCATCTGTCAGCTGGGATTTAAATTCCATGCGCTCATTTTCGTACTGCATCGATCACACCTCCGTGTTGGTTATTTTTATTATACCACTATTTTCACTCCGCGCAAGTGAAAAAAGGTGAATATAGTGAAAATTCACATAAAAATTTACAGGAATTGAATATTCAAAACTTCTCTGCTTGAACATAAAGGCCTGCACTGCCTTTCACTAGTGTGGGTCCCTTTTTATATGTCTTTCAGCGCATGATACACATCCCGCCAGAGGTGCAGACCGCTGCCGGGGTATCGGCTGCGCAGGCGCTCCAATGCGGCTTTTCTGGCTTTTGTCACGCCATCCGGCGAGAGCATTTCGCGCAGGCCAAGCTCGTCCGCAGACAGCTTTTCGTAGCCGAACACGCCGTAGGTATGACCGAGAATTGCGCGATCCTTTGCGCTGAGCGTGCAGAAAAGCTGCTCCAGTTCCTCCGTGCAGACCTGCCGGTAAACAGCCTGTTCCGGCGTGAGAGCGTGCTGGTCGAGCAGCAGCCACGCAAGCGGATCATCGTCCGGATCATCATTTGAAAATGCGGAGACAGAAAGCGCCTTCGTTTCGTAGCCAATCAACTGTGCAGCCTTTTCAGCGGAAACACCGAGCGTCTGTGCGACTTCATCCGGAGAAACCTTCTCCTCCTTGTGCAGTCGCTGCGCCTGCTTGATCCGCTGCATTTCGTCCTTGGGCAGTGCTATCGCACCGACGTTTGCCTCCAAATAGCGGTACATCTTGCCACGCAGAAACGGATGCAGATGTGTAGTCAGTTTCCCACGAGCCTCGTCATACTCCCCGGTGGAAAGGCACTCACAAAGCTCTAACGCGCCTTCGGCGCACAGTTCATCCAGCATTTCTTTGTCAGTGCAGCCAAAGTTCTGCGCTGCATCCTTTGCAACAGAAGCGATGAATCCCTGCATTTGCAGATAGAGCTGCTCAAAGGCTTCCGTGTCGCCGCTGAGATACTGCCTGTACAGTTCTTCGTTCGTCATAAGCTGTCACCTCCTCACGCAGCACCGTCAGTTTTGCTTTCTTGGGCGTCCTACGGGCTTACTTTTGCGCTGCACATCGCAGAGCGGATAGAGATTTCTGGTTGCCAGGGATTCGTTGAAGGCTTCATAGGGCATACCGGGCTGCGTTCGCGCTTCGTGATAAAGTTCTTCCGCCTTTGCGTGCAGGCGCAGCTGCTCCTCTGCCGTGATAATGCCGCGTGCTTTGTCCTTGTCGATGCGCTGATAGCATCGAGAAAGCGCCTGTGTCAGTGGACTGTCCGCTGCTGTTTCTTTGACGCCGCGCGTCCGGTAACCGAGCTGCGCACAGGAATAGCGTGAGTTATCCGGATTCGGGGAATCGCAGTATTTTGTATGATAGCCCTTTTGCAGCAGAAAGAGTCTTCCGCACAGTTCGCACTTCCGAATCAGATGCCCGGCTTCCAGTCCTTTATAGAAATCCAGCTTCAAAAGCGTTTGCAAATGCTCTGTTTCGTAGTATTCAAAAACCCTGAATTGCCCCGAATCCGGTGCTGATTCCCGCGGCACAAGATGGATCCTGACATCATCAAAGAGCGTATAATTGCCGCTGCCTTCTATCGGATTGGCGATCCATTTGTGCCGGAATTCCGGAAAGAGAAATCCGTTCAAGGTCGCAATATATTGATTCGGCGACAGATGTTCAAGTCTGGAAAGCGACTCCCGAATAAACGCACGAAGCGTCTGACAGACGGAGGCAACATCTTTAAGCACCTGCGCATAATTCATACAATATGCTTTATACATCTGCCACTTCAAATCCAGCGGCACAGGCGCGATCAGCAGCGCCGGGGTTTTCGCCTCCGGCTTTGGCGGAATGGGCGGATACAAGTTCAGATACCATTCCCGCTGCTCCTCGCTCAATTCCTCCGGATTCTTGATTCTGCCATACTTCTTCGGATTTTCCAAGTAGTCTTCATATGCACAGATCTGACGTAAAATCTCGTGGTCGTGCGCATCCATTTCAAGTGGATCGCCCTCTGCAATCGGCATTTCTGTGAGCTGCTTCGCCTCTGTCAGAATATATGCGTCCGTCTGAATTAGACGAAAAATACGGTGGCAGCAGAGTGCTTCATTCAGCCGGAGCATCTGCTCATTTGCCTGATGCCAGCCGGTCAGATTGTGTGTTTTTTCATAACGCGCCATACCTTCTATAGCAGATTTCAAACTGCCGTCAAGCGCTTGATATTCCTCTGGCGTGATATTCAAAACCTCTGTTGTCAGCGTTCCCAGCGGAAATTCTTCTCCGTAAATACCGAGCGTTTTCCCTCCGATATAAAATGTGATGGACTGAAACATACGCTTCTCCTTTGAAAACCTGTCCGCAAATGATTTTTATTTGTCTGCTATTACTCTGAGTGTATCAGAAAAATCTCCATACTACAAGTAGAAAGGTGCGTGCCGCGAAAAACGTGGTACGCACCTTTACTTTTTGATTCGGAGGAGATTTTTTGACAGGAAACACACCATTAAAACTGATTTCCATGAGCGAAATCAACGCGGAGGAGGTGCAATGGCTCTGGTATCCGTACATCCCGCTGGGCAAGCTGACGATCCTTCAAGGCGACCCCGGCGAGGGCAAAACGAGCTTCATTCTGGCAGTCATTGCGGCTCTGACGCGCGGCGATCCGCTGCCGGAGTGTGAACAGGCAGCGGAACCGATGAACGTGATCTACCAGACCGCCGAGGACGGTCTGGCGGATACCATCAAGCCAAGGTTAGAGAGCGCAGGCGCAGACTGCACACGTGTTCTGGTCATCGACGAGGGCAAACGGGAGCTGACGCTCTGCGACGCAAGGCTGGAAGAAGCGATTTGCAGAACAGGGGCAAAGCTGATCGTACTCGACCCGCTGCAGGCGTATCTCGGAAGCGATGTGGATATGCACCGCGCAAACGAGGTGCGCCCGGTACTCAAACGACTTTCCCTGATGGCGGAGCGCACACAATGCGCCGTCATTCTGATCGGACACATGAACAAGGCGCAGGGCTTGAAATCCGGCTATCGCGGTCTCGGCTCTATCGACTTCCGCGCTTCAGCCAGAAGCGTTTTGATCGTCGGGCGGCTGAAAAGCGGCGATACGCTCCGCATTGTCGCGCAGGATAAGAACAGCCTTGCACCGGAGGGCGCAGCCATTGCATTTGAACTTCATCCGGAGCACGGCTTTCAGTGGAAGGGCTTCTGCGACGCGACCGTTGACAACATCCTGAACGGCACAGGGCAGGTGCAGACAAAGACCATGCAGATGGAGGACGAGCTGCGCAGGTTTCTGACGCAGCCAAGACCAGCCGAGGAAGTCCTTGCGCTTGCAAAGCAGCTCGGCATTTCAGAGCGGACGCTGAAAATCGCAAAGCGAAATCTCGGCATTCTTTCGGAGCGCCGCGCCGACCAATGGCTCTGGCGTTTGCCGGAGCAAGAGGGCAAGGGGGTAACGCCTTGAACGGTTTGCATCCTTGCACCCTTCCGCAGCGGGCACCGTTCGCCGCCGTGAGGCGCGTGTCGCCGCTGTGTGCGGCTTTTTGCCCAGCCTGCGATGTGTGCGCAGGAGTGCCGCAAAGCCCCATGTTGCGCCGACGTGCGGGCAACGCGGAAAATCGCGGATTCAAAACGCAGAGAAGCCCCGCCGCGGCGGGAAAAATCCTCCCGTTCGGGAGGAGCCAGCATCGCATTTGGCTAGTCGCCGGTGTCCCGGCTCCCCGCCAAATGCCCCAAATCGGGCAGAAGCCCGTACCCACTTCAATGGAAACGGAGGAAACATGAGAATGGGCAAAAAGAAAACCGCCCTCGGCCACGCCGAGGACGACCATGAAGAAATGCGAATGGACACGATGTAGATGTTTGGGGGTGGCGAAGAAGAACTGCATGATTCTAATTTCCGCTGGGAATACTTACAACAAAAAAGGAGGTGGACAGCATCAGTACACAGAGGAAACCGTCGCCGGAGCAGGCAAAGAAAGAGCTTGCCGAACAGCTCTGGCTGAGTTACTACAATCAGGTCCTGTTTGAAGCCGGACTGATTACGGAGACGGAACGCAACCGCATGAAGAACAAAATCAGTGCATTGGCGCCGTCCGCTTCCAATGGGGCTGACAGGAGCATCCTGACATGATGTTCCTGTCAGAAACTCACACTTGCTTGTTTCGCGCAGGTGTGATATGGTAGAAAAAACATGATAAAACGAAAAACGAAGGAGCGCACCAAATGGACATACATACGATCAGAATGGAGCTAAGAACAAAGTCCATTTACGATTTGCCGCTGCGAGTGACCTACTATGCGCGTGTGTCGTCTGAGAGTGACGAGCAGCTGAACTCACTGGGCAATCAGGTTTCCTACTATGAGGATCTGATCCGAAGGAATCTCCCGTGGACATTCGTGCCGGGGTATATTGACGAGGGCTTGTCCGGTATCTCTACGAAGAAGCGTGAGAACTTTAACCGCATGATCGAGGATGCCGCTGAAGGTCAATTCGATCTGGTTATCACCAAGGAAATTTCCCGCTTTGCCCGAAACACGCTTGATTCCATTCGGTACACGCGCCAGCTTTTGAGCTACGGCGTCGGTGTATTCTTCCAGAACGACAACATCAACACGTTCGATGAGGATGCCGAACTGCGCCTGTCCATCATGTCGTCTATCGCGCAGGACGAGCTGCGCAAGCTGTCCTCGCGCGTGAAATTCGGTCACCAGCAAGCCATCAAGTCGAGCGTCGTACTCGGCAACAGCCGCATCTTCGGCTACACAAAAGCGGACGGAAAGCTGGTCATTGATGAAACGGAAGCGCCGATGGTGCGGGAACTGTTTGAACTCTACGCAACCGGCGAATACTCGATGAAGCAGTTAGAGACACTGTTCTGGGACAAGGGCTATCGCAACCACAACGGCAAGAAAATCGCGCACACCACCATGTCCAACCTGATTTCCAACCCCAAATACAAGGGCTACTACGTCGGCAACAAGGTCAAGGTCGTGGACATGTTCACGAAGAAGCAGAAATTCCTCCCGCCGGAGGAATGGGTCATGTTCAAGGACGAAACAGGCGAGATCGTACCGGCGATCGTGTCTGAGGAGATCTGGGATGCGGCGAACGCCGTCCTGAAAAAGCGCAGCGAGGACGTGAAGGCTCGGCAGGGCGTCTGCAACCACGCCAATCTCCTGACAGGAAAGCTATGGTGTACGGAGTGCGGGCAGCCCTACTACCGCCGCGAATCCGAGGACAAGCGCGGGAGAAAGAACAGCAAATGGCTCTGCTCCGGCAAGATCAAAAACGGCGCGGATTCCTGTAAATCCTTTGCCATCTACGAAAGCGAGATCAAACCGCTTCTGTTCGAGGTATTCCGCGATACGTCTGCTGATGCCGATGCGATGGTCGAAGAATACATCCGTATGTATAACGAGCTGACGCAGCACGGCTTGCTCCGGAAAAAGATCGAACAGCAGAATAACATCATCGATCAGGCAAATCGGAAGAAGAATAAGCTCCTGCAGCTTGCCGCAGACGACAGTATTACGAACGCGGATTTCAAGAAGATGACTGCTGACTGCAATCGTGAAATAGAAGAAGCCGAAAAGGAAATCACAGAACTGGAGCAGACAGCCGCCGAGGGAGACGCCTTCAAGCAAAAGATCGACGAAATCCGCAGAGTCCTGACGAATGCCCAGCGTGACGCGGCGCAGGGAATCATCACGAAGGAGTTCATCGACAAGTATATCAGCAAGATCTTCGTGACACCGAAGGACGACACGACTATGCTGCTTCAGGTCAAGATCTTCACCGGGGAAACGACGGAAAAGTACCTCCGGAAACTCGAAAGCCGCACGGGTCACATCACCCGTGATTTGGCTGAACAGTCAGAAAAGCCAGACGCCGCAAGGGTTTCCGGCTTTGACGATTCTATGGGTCACACGTCTAAGAAGATGATCGAGTCCTACGAGCGCAACATGAAGTGAGTCTTTTCCTCTGGATTTCCAAAGGCGAAGACGGGAGCTGCCGCTGGGCGGCAGCTCCTGAAGCTTCTGTCCATACGGATAAAATTCCCCGTATTTCATGCAGAAATGCGGGGAATCCATATAATATTCTTGATTTTTTACATCCGTTCCGGCGCGGAGAAGCCGAGCAGATCGATGCAGGTCTCCAATACGCCGCGCGTCAGATCCATGAGCGCCGCATAGCTGGCCTGCTTTTCGGCGTCCGGCTCTGTGAGAATCTTGACGTCGTGGTAGAACTTGTTCGCGGCCGTCGCCAGCTCGTAGATATACGCGCAGATCGCGTTCGGCGCGGAATCGCGGTACGCAGACCAGAGCGCGTCCGCCATACGGCTGAGCACCAGCATCAGCTGCTTCTGCTCTGCGCCGTCCGCGGGCAGCAGCTGCTCGCCGGAGACCGGCTTGCCGTATTTGGACAGGATCGACTTGATCCGGACGATCGTGTACAGAATATACGGGCCGGTGTTGCCCTCGAACGACGAGAAGCGGTCGAGATCGAAGACATAGTCCTTCGTCGGCATGTTGCTGAGATCGCCGTATTTGAGCGCGGCCATCGCGATGCACTTCGCCGTCTGCGGCAGCTCCTCGTCGGAGACGGTCTGGTTCTCTTTGATCTTGCTCGTCACATAGTCCGTGACGTCCGCGATCAGCGTCTCCAGCCGCATCACGCCGCCGGCGCGCGTCTTGAAGGGCTTACCGTCCTTGCCGTTCATCGTGCCGAACCCGATGTGGCCGAGCTGCGTCTCCGGGCTGACAAGTCCGGCCTTCTTCGCCACGCGGAAGACCTGCTCAAAGTGCAGGTTCTGCCGCTTGTCGGTCAGATACATATATTTTGCCGGGTGATAGTCCTGTTCACGCTGGACGATCGTGGCAAGGTCGGTCGTGGCGTAGAGCGTTGCGCCGTCGGACTTCACAAGAATGCAGGGCGGGACCTCCTTCGTGTCGCTCTCCTCCTGCACCGGCACGACCAGCGCGCCCTCGGATTCCACGCACAGACCCTTGCCCTTGACGGTCTCGAGCATCTGCGGGATATACTTCTGCGCGTCGCTCTCGCCGAGCCAGACGTCAAAGCTCACGCCGAGATTGTCGTAGTTCCGCTTCAGATCCTCGACCGACACGCGCAGGATATGCTGCCAGAGCGCACGCTCGCCGCGCTCGCCGTGCTGCAGGCGGAAGGTCTCCTCGTGCGCGCGGGCGGCGAAGGCTTCGTCCTCCTTGCTTCTGGCGCTGGCCGCGGGATAAATGCGCTCCAGCTCCGAGATCGTGAACGGCGCCTCGGCGGGATACTCACCGGTAAAGTCCGGATCAAAATAGGGGAGTCCCGGCTTTTCGTCCTGCAGCTGCGCCATGATGAGGCCCATCTGCAGACCCCAGTCGCCCAGATGAATGTCGCCGATCACATGGTTGCCGAAGAACCGGTAAATACGCTTGAGCGATTCGCCGATGATGGCGCTGCGCAGATGGCCGACATGCAGCGGCTTTGCCACGTTCGGGCCGCCGTAATCGAGGACGATCGTGCACGCGTCCGGATCATCCTGCGCGCCGTAATGCGTCTCCGCGGCCATGCTGCGCAGATAAGCGGCAAGATAGTCCTCGGAAAGCTTCAGATTCAGAAAGCCCGGCATGACGGCCTCGGCGCTTGTAAACATCTCATTTTCGCCGAGCGCTTCCAGAACGGCGTTCGCGATCTGGATGGGAGCCTTGTGATATTTTTTAGCCGCCGCCAGCGCGCCGTTGCACTGATATTCGCAAAGATCCGGCCGGTTGGAGAGCGTGGCCTTGCCATACGCCGCATCAAACCCGGCCTTTTCAAACGCGCCGGAAAGCTGTTCAGAGATCAGATCGATCAGAAATTTCATACGATTCACCCTTTATCCTGTCATAAGTTCAACTATTATAGCAGAAAAAACCGTGCTTGTACAGAAGAAAAGCAGCCGATAAAACGCCCTCCATCCGTGAAACAGGATGGAGGGCAGGAATTATTCAGATAGAATTTTTGTGAGCTTCTGCTGCAGATCCGGGAAATCCGTCACCGCTGTTTCGTATACGTCTTCCATTCGCAGCGTCTGGTACTTGTGCGCGGCGATATCCCGGAATCCGGCGATCTCCTTCCATGCCACTTCCGGGTGTGACAGCCGGCATTCCTCTGTCAGATTCTTTACCAGCTCCTCAACATTGATCACAGTCATGCAGACAGCACGCTTGAGCATCTCGTTATAAAGGAAATTTTGCAAGCTGCTGCCGTTCAGCATGATCCGGGCGACATCCAGCTCACCAAGAACTTTACGGAGAATGATCTCGTCTCTACGATTCATACAGCGGCACCTTTCTGTCGATCACGATCATGCTGTCCGGTGTCAGCGGGCCGTGAATGACGTCGACGTCTGTTTTCAGAATGTCCTCCAGACGGTACTTGACCGCATTCAGCGTGAGCAGAGAAACACGGGACGTTTTGAACTCCAGCAGAAGATCCACATCGCTGTCCGGGCGGTTCGTGCCATTGGCATAGGAACCGAACAGCTCCGCTTTCTTGATCGGGTACTCCTGCGCGGCAAGCTGTACACCGGCTTTGATTTTCTGAATATCCAGCATGGCACAGCCTCCTTTCCTGCGTCTGATTCCATTATACCCGAATTGCAATGAATTGCAAGCGGCACATACAGAAAGCACATCAGAAGAACACCCGCACGCTCAGTGCAGCCATGCAGAAGCCGGTCAGGTCGGCGGCCAGGGCGGCGGGGATGGCGTAGCGCGTTTTTTTGATCCCGGCAGCGCCAAAGTAGACGCTGATGGTGTAGAACGTCGTCTCCGACGAGCCGAGCATCACGGCGGCCGTCCGCCCGATCACAGAATCCACGCCGTACTGCCGCATCAGATCTGTCCCGACGGCCAGCGCCGCGCTGCCGCTGAACGGCCGGATGAGAACGAGCGGGGCCAGCTCCGCCGGAATGCCGAAGACGCGGAAGACCGGCGCGAGCAGCGGCGCGGTGAGCGTAAAGAACCCGCTTTCGCGCAGCATCGTGACCGCGCTCAGCATGAGAACGAGCGTCGGCGCCAGCGTCAGCATCAGCTGCAGCCCGTCCTTCGCGCCGTCCAGCATCAGCTGATAGGCATCGAGCTTTTTAGAGAGCGCCGCCGCGCCCGCGGCAAGCAGCAGCGCGGGGATGAGAAGTCCGGTCAGTGCTTCCAGCATCGCCGCAGTCCTTTCGCCGCAAAAATTCCCGCCGCAACGGAGCAGGCAGACGCCAGCCAGACGGCCGGCAGAATGTCAAAGGGCTGCGCCGCACCAAGTCCCGCACGCACGGCCGCGACCGTCGACGGGATGAGCTGCAGCGAGGCCGTGTTCATCACCACCAGCAGACACATCTCGTCCGAGGCCGCGCCGCCGCCCTGCAGCGTCTGCATGCGCTGCACCGCCCGGATGCCGAGCGGCGTGGCCGCGTTGCCGAGCCCCAGAAGATTTGCCGCCAGATTGCCGCAGAGACTGGAAAAGCCCTCCGCGTCCCCGGCGCAGACCGGGAACAGTCGCCGCAGCAGCGGGTGGAGCACCTGGCACAGCTTCTGCGTCAGCCCGGCGCGCTCCATGACCCGCGCAGCGCCCGACCACAGGCAGACCGGCCCCGCGATCGTCAATGCCAGCTCCAGTCCGGCCGCCGCGCCGGACAGTGCTGCGGAGCTGGAATGAAAAGGAATACTTGTAAAAATATCGGATACAAGCGATAAAAAAACCAACCCAAACCATAAAAAAGTCAACAACATATGGAAACTCCGTTAAGAAAAAGTAAGTTTGTTCAAAATTTGTACACAATTGAATGGTAGAATAAAGAAGCTTGAGGGAAGGGCGTCCGGATATCCATGCAGTATCCGGGGGCTTGGTTCTGGTGCATGGAAAGAAATAAGGGGGTCGTTTACAAATGAAATCCACAGGAATCGTCAGAAAAGTCGACGAGCTTGGCAGAATCGTTCTGCCGATCGAGCTTCGCCGCACACTGGACATCGCTGAGAAGGACGCTATCGAAATCTATGTCGACGGCGAATCCATTATTCTCAAAAAGTACGAGCCGACATGCATTTTCTGCGGCGATGGCAGAAACGTCGAGAACTACAAGGGCAAGAACATCTGCGCCAACTGCATGAAAGAGCTTCGTGCAGGCAAGTGAGCAATTGACCGACCATCAAAAATCCCACTGTGATTTTTGACGGGTGGCCGCAAAACGGTTAATGGAGCGTATCGGTATCGATACGCTCCATTTCTTATGCCTCTTTGCGCTCCCTCCAGAAGAGCTGTCACCGAGAGCGCCCTTGGCTCTCCCTTTGGGAGAGCTGTCGCCGCAGGCGACTGAGAGGGTTTTGCAGTCACGGTATACCCTCTCCGTCTTCGCTGCGCTCAGACACCTCTCCCAGAGGGAGAGGCAAGAAGCTTCCGCTCCGTTCGGTCAGCGCGTCCAAAGGGAGAGACAAGGGATGCCCACACGAAAGCAAGTAATACAAAAACAGGCACAGCAGATGCTCATGCCGTGCCTGTTAACTTTCTTATGCGGCCCGCGCATTCGCAGCGGGATTTTTTATAATTTTCCGAAGATACATGTTTTTGACTTGTTGGAAAAACAACAGACTAACCGGCGTGATCCGGATATAATGCAGCCATCAAAGGAAAGTGAGGAGATCAAATGGATCAGAACATGTTTTGTTTTCAGTGCGAGCAGACGGCGGGCTGCACCGGCTGTACCGGAAAAGCGGGCGTCTGCGGCAAGACGGCCAATGCTGCGAAGCTGCAGGACGAGCTGACCGGCGCGCTCATCGGTCTGGCACGGGCGACGGATATCGGCCCGGACATGAACGAGGGCACATGGCGGCTGATGATCGAGGGACTGTTCACCACCGTTACCAACGTGAACTTCAATGAAACGACCATTCGTGAGATGATCGCCCGCGTGCACGCGGAAAAAGCGCGGCTCGTGCCCGACTGCGCCGCCTGCACCTCCGCATGCGGCCGGACCGGCGACTATGATCTGGCGCAGCTCTGGGGCGCGCAGGAGGATATCCGCAGTCTCAAATCCCTCATCCTTTTCGGTGTGCGCGGCATGGCGGCCTATGCGCATCACGCCATGGTGCTGGGCTATACCGATGAAGCTGTGAACCGCTTCTTCGCCAAGGCGCTCTTCGCTGTGGGCGAGGACTGGGGCATGGACGAGCTTCTGCCCATCGTCATGGAGGTCGGCGAGAAAAATCTCAAATGCATGGCGCTTCTGGATAAGGCGAATACCGAGACCTACGGTACGCCCGTGCCTGTTACCGTCCCGCTGACTGTGGAAAAAGGCCCCTTCATCGTCATCTCCGGCCATGACCTCCACGACCTCAAGCTCCTTCTGGAGCAGACCGAGGGCAAGGGCGTCAACGTCTATACCCACGGCGAAATGCTTCCCGCCCACGGCTATCCGGAGCTGAAAAAATACCCGCAGCTCAAGGGCAATTTCGGCACGGCATGGCAGAACCAGCAGAAGGAATTTGCCGATCTTCCCGCGCCCGTGCTCTTTACCACCAACTGTCTCATGCCGCCGAAGGCCAGCTATGCCGACCGCGTGTTCACCACGGCAGTGGTCTCTTACCCCGAGATCACCCACATCGGCGAAGACAAGGATTTTACCCCCGTCATCGAAAAGGCGCTCGAGCTGGGCGGTTATCCCGAGGATCAGCCCTTCACCGGCATCAACGGCGGCAGCACGGTCATGACCGGCTTCGCCCGCGGCGCGGTGCTCGGCGCGGCGGAGCAGGTGATCGACGCCGTCAAGTCCGGCGCGATCCGTCATTTCTTCCTCGTCGCGGGCTGCGACGGCGCGCGTCCCGGCAGAAATTATTACACGGAGTTTGTCAAACAGACCCCGGCTGATACCATCGTCCTGACCCTCGCCTGCGGCAAATACCGCTTCAACGACCTTGACCTCGGCACCATCGGCGGCCTGCCGCGCCTCATGGACGTCGGCCAGTGCAACGATGCCTACAGCGCCATCCAGATCGCCGTCGCGCTTGCCGATGCCTTCGGCTGCGGTGTCAATGATCTGCCGCTTTCCATGGTGCTCTCGTGGTACGAGCAGAAGGCCGTGTGCATCCTGCTGACCCTGCTGCACCTCGGCATCAAGAATATCCGCCTCGGCCCCACGCTCCCGGCCTTCCTCTCGCCGAACGTCCTGAATTACCTTGTGCAGACCTTCGGTATCGCCCCCATCACCACCCCGGAAGAAGACCTGAAGCAGCTGCTGAACTAAAAAACACGCCGCACCGCCATACTGGCGGCGCGGCATATCATTTTATTTACCCCTTCAAAATCGCGTCGTACAGCTGATTCTTTGCAAAGCCGGTCAGCTTGGCGGCCTGCTTGACGGCGTCCTTGGTGGAAAGTCCTTCGTCCATACGCGTGCGCACCAGCGCCAGCGCGTCTTCAAACGTGCAGCCCTCCTCCGCAGCCGCTTCCGCACCGGCCACGACGAGTACGAACTCGCCGCGCGGCGGAGTTTCCGCGTAATAGGCAGCGGCTTCGCCCAGCGTCGTGCGGCGGACCTCCTCGTGGAGCTTGGTCAGCTCACGGCAGAGGGAGATCTTCCGTTCCGCGCCGAAGGCCGCGGCCAGATCCTGCAGCGTGGAGAGCAGCTTGTGCGGCGCTTCGTAGAAGATCATCGTCCGCGTCTCGTCCTTCAGTCCCGTCAGGTGTTCCTGACGGCTTTTTTTGTTGACGGATAAAAAGCCCTCAAACGTAAACCGACCGGTCGGCAGACCGGAGATGCTCAGCGCCGTCACCAGCGCGCACGGCCCCGGAATGGCGCAGACCGTCACGCCGTGCTCCGCGCACAGCCGCACCAGATCCTCGCCGGGATCCGAGATGGCAGGGGAGCCCGCGTCCGTCACGAGTGCGCAGGTCTCGCCGCCTAAGATACGCGCGAGGATTTTCTCGCCGCTCTCCGCCTTGTTGTGCTCATGGTAGCTCACAAGGCTTTTTTTCAGCTCCAGATGGTTCAGGAGCTTCAGACTGACGCGCGTATCCTCGGCGGCAATGAAATCCGCCTCGGCCAGCGTCTGCCGGCAGCGCGGGGAGATATCGTTCAGATTGCCGATGGGCGTCGGCACAAGATATAACATACCAGCCATGTGCATTCACTCCTGTTGGTGGTAGATGCGTCTGCAGTCGGCAGACGCGCTGCCGTCCGGCTCATATAGAACCAGATCCGGCTCATATTGCAGTCCCGGCCTGCCGCCGAGACGGGATTCCAGAAGAACGAGGCTGACGGGGCTTCCTGCCCGGTGCCGGACGAACCGGATGCGCTTCGGCTCCAGCCGCGCCGCGCGCAGAGCGCACAGAAGATCGGTCAGCCGCTCCGGCTTGTGGACCAGAAAAAAGCGTCCGCCCCATCGCAGCGCGCGTGCCGCTGCGGCGCAGAGCGCGTCAAGGGAACACATAAGCTCGCTGCGCGCGATGGAGAGGCTGTCCTCACGGCGCAGATGGCCGCTGCCGGGCGGATAGTAGGGCGGGTTGGAGACGGCGCAGTCATAGCTGCCGGGCGCGATCTCCGGCGGCATTTGCCGCAGATCGCCGCAGAAAACGCGGAAGCGGCCGGAGAGGCCGTTCGCTTCGGCATTCCGCGCCGCCTGCTGGGCGGCGTCCGGCTGGATCTCGATGCCGTCGACCAGAACCTCCGGCGCAGCGCCGAGCAGCAGAAGCCCCAGCGCGCCGCACCCGCAGCCAAGATCCAGTACCCGCGCCCGCGGCGGCAGACGACAGAAATCCGCCAGCACCATGGAATCGGTGCTGAGGCAAAACTGTGCGTCCGGGATATGCATGCGGATCGTTCCGAACAGAAGCTCTTCCATACCGGCTCCAATCAAAAACGCGCGGATATGCCGCGCGGAAAATGAAAAAGGGAAAACGGAAAGAAAAAGGGGTGCTGCATGCCACAGCACCCCCATCCTGTTATGTGCTTATTCCTCGGTAATTGCGTCGTTGGGGCATTCCGCAGCGCAGGTACCGCAGTCCACACACTGATCGGCGTCGATCACGTACTTGCCGTCGCCTTCGCTGATGCAGCCGATGGGACATGCGTCCGCGCAGGAGCCGCACATTACACAGTTGTCGTTGATTACATGTGCCATTTCAAAGCACCTCCATTTTCAAGGTAGCTTCATTCTATCATACTTTCCCGAAAATGCAATGAAAAATGTGTAAATAAATCGAACCTGCCTGAAATTTTCGCAGGCGTCGTATAAACCGCCGGACGGCCGTCGAAACTGTACTCCGACAAGGAACCAGGGAGGCGAACGAGATGAAAAGACCGGCATGCTCCGCGGCGCTGACGCGCGTGCTGGACGGCGCGGCGCAGCTCTCGCGGGAGCTTGGAGGTTCCCGCGCCGGGACAGAGCACCTGCTTCTCGCGCTTGCGCAGGAGCAGCTATCCCCGGCAGGCAGAATTTTGGACGATCAGGGCGCGCAGTGCAGGCTCCTGCGCTGCATGCTCCTGACGGAGCGTGCGGAAAAACCGGATAAAGCCGGGCGGCAGCGCTTTTCCGCGTCCGCGCGCCGGGCCATCGCCTGCGCGCACCGGGAGGCGCGGCGTCTGGGCGCGCCGCTGTGCCAGCCGGAGCATCTGCTGCTGGCTCTGACAAGGGACGAGGCCTGCGCGGCGGCCAGTCTTCTGACCGGCCTCGGCGTGGATCTCAACTGCCTGTTTTCTGCGACATATGACCGCCTGCGCATCCCAAATCCGGCGCCGGCGGCGGGAGGACAATCGGAATTGAAGCTATTGGAACTGTATTGCGACAACATGGTCGACCGCGCCCCGCAGACCGACCCGGTCGTCGGCCGCGACGCGGAGCTTGGCCAGCTCATGCAGGTGCTCAGCCGCCGCGGGAAAAATAACCCCGCCCTCATCGGCGAGCCGGGCGTCGGAAAGACGGCCGTCGTCGAAGCGCTGGCGCAGCGGCTGGCCGCGGGCGACGTGCCGCAGGCGCTGCGCGGAAAGAAGCTCTACTGCCTCAACATGGCGAACCTGCTGGCGGGCACCAAATACCGCGGCGAGTTTGAAGAGCGCGTGCGCGATATCCTCGCGGAGATCCGCCGCTGCGGGAACGTGATCCTGTTTGTTGACGAGATGCATACCATCGTCGGCGCGGGCAGTGCCGAGGGCGCGATCGACGCGGCCAATCTCCTGAAGCCCGCGCTGGGCAGGGGAGAGCTGCAAATGATCGGCGCGACGACGCTGGAGGAATACCGGAAATTCATCGAAAAGGACGCCGCGCTCGAGCGGCGCTTCCGCCCCGTCATGGTGCGCGAGCCGGACCGGGAGAACGCCTGCCGCATGCTGCTGGCGCTCCGGCCCGGACTGGAGGCGCACCACCGCATCCGCATCACGCAGGAGGCAATTGAGGCGGCGGTCGATCTCTCCGCGCGCTACCTGACCGACCGCTTCCTGCCCGATAAGGCCATCGACCTCCTGGACGAGGGCGCGGCCCGCGTCTGGCTCTCCGGCGGCGTGCCCCGGGCGGAAGCGGAACAGCAGCAGGCGCTGGAGCAGCAGCTTGAGCAGGCTGTGGCGAACGCGGAATATGAGCGCGCCGCCCGCCTGCGAGATGAGCTGCGCGCGCTTGTGCGCAGCCAGCTGGCAAGCCGCCGCGCTCAGCGCACCGTCTGCCTGACCCGGCAGGACATCGCCGCCGTCATCGCAGAGCGCACCGGCATCCCCGCCGGACGCCTGCGGCAGTCCGACCGCGAGCGGCTTCTCTCGCTCCGGCAGACGCTGGAAAACCGCATCATCGGCCAGCCGGAGGCCGTCGACGCCGTGGCGACGGCCGTTCTGCGCGGCCGCACCGGCCTTGCCGACGCGGGCAGACCGGCAGCGTCGTTTCTTCTGATCGGCCCGACCGGCGTCGGGAAAACAGAGTTATGTAAACAGCTCGCGGAGGTCGTCTACGGCAGTCAGGAGGCGCTCATCCGCGTGGATATGTCGGAATATATGGAGCCGTCCAGCGTCTCGCGTCTGCTCGGCGCGCCGCCGGGCTACGTCGGCTACGACGCGGGCGGCACGCTCACCGAGAAGGTGCGCCGCAGGCCGTATTGCGTCGTCCTGTTTGACGAGCTGGAAAAGGCGCACCGGGACGTGACCGGCATCCTCCTGCAGCTGCTGGGCGACGGCATCCTGACCGACAGCCTCGGCCGGACGGTCAGCTTCAAGAATACCATCGTCGTTATGACCTCCAACCTGACCGGCCCCCAGACAGGAAAGCCCGGCCTCGGCTTCACGCCGGACTGCGCGGACACCCGCGCCCAGAGCATCCTGCGCGAGGCGTTCAGCCCGGAGTTTCTGGGCAGGATCGACTGCATCGCATCCTTTCACACGCTGGACGCGGACGCGCTTTCGAAGATCGCAGCGCTGCAGCTGTCGCAGCTCGGCGAGCGCCTGCGGGCGCAGGGCGTCACATTCCAGCCGTCGCCGGAGCTTGCCGCGCAGCTGGGAACGCTCTGCGCCGCAGAGCCGGGCGGCGCGCGGAGTCTGCGGCGGAAGCTGCAGACGCTGATCGAGGGCCCTGCGGCGGAGCTTCTTCTGCGCCGCCCGCAGACGCACGCCCTGCGCGCGCGCTGGGCCTCCGGCAGCGTGGCCGTGGAGGCCGCGGACCCGGAAGGGGACAGCCTGATCGAACAATTATAAAACAAACGTTCAAAAATTCGGAATACGGGGATTTTTCACGAAAAAACGCGGAGATTGCGCGAAAAATTTTTTCAAAAAAGGGTTGCAATTTATGTAAACAGAACGTATTATATTATTGAAGTGGAGCAAAGTGGAGCAAAATTTCAGTAAAGTGGAGCGAAGGGAGGTACGAGAGGATGTTCGGGAAGTACAAGCACACCGTGGACGAAAAAGGACGTCTGTTTGTACCGTCCAAGCTGCGCGATGAGCTGGGCAACACGTTCTACGTCACACTGGGTCTTGACCACTGCCTTTCCGTCTACACGGAATCCGGCTGGCAGGCCATCCTTGATAAATACAACGCGCTTCCGATCGTACAGGCACGGAAAATGCGGTTTTTGTTTGCCAACGCGGCCAAATGCGAGCCGGATAAGCAGGGGCGCTTCCTGATCCCTGCCGAGCTTCGCCAGTACGCCGGCCTCTCCAATGAAGTCACCTTCATCGGCCAGGGCGGCCACGCGGAGATCTGGGACAGCGCAGCCTACGACGAGCTGGAGCGCCAGACCCTTACGCCTGAGAATCTGGCCGCTGTGATGGAGGAACTTGGCTTCTGATGGAATTTGCACATCAATCGGTGCTTTTGAACGAGTGCATCGAAGCGCTTGCCATCAAGCCCGACGGGATCTATCTCGACGGGACGCTGGGCGGCGCAGGGCACTCTCTACAGATCTGCCGGAACCTCACCACCGGCAGGCTCATCGGCGTCGACCGCGATCTGGTCGCGCTGGAGGCCGCGAAAAAGCGGCTGTACCGCCACGCAAAAAAGGTGACGCTGGTACACGATAATTTTGAAAATGTCGGCGCGATCCTGACCGCGCTCGGGCTTGACCGGATCGACGGCATGCTCTTTGACCTCGGCGTTTCCTCGCCACAGCTGGACGATCCCGACCGCGGCTTTTCCTATATGGCCGACGCGCCTCTGGACATGCGCATGGACCGCAGCGAATCGCTCACGGCCTATGAGGTCGTCAACAACTGGCCGCGCGAGGAGCTCAAATCCATCCTTTACGAATACGGCGAAGAGCGCTACGCCCCGCAGATCGCCGCAGCCATTGAGCGTGTGCGCACCGACCGTCCGATCGAGACAACGCTCGAGCTTGTCGACATCATCCGCTCGGCCATGCCCGCCAGCGCCCTGCGCGAAAAGCAGCATCCGGCCAAGCGCAGCTTTCAGGCCATCCGTATCGCTGTCAACGACGAGCTGGGCGCGGTCAAGCGCGGCATGGAGGCCGCCATCGACCACCTGAAGCCCGGCGGCAGGCTGGCCGTCATCACGTTTCATTCTCTGGAAGACCGAATCGTCAAGAACGTCTTTCAGGAAGCGGCAAAGGGCTGCACGTGCCCGCCGGCCTTCCCGGTGTGCGTCTGCGGTCGGACGCCGAAGATCAAGATTCTGACGAAAAAACCCATCATCGCGACCCGCGAAGAGGTCGCCGAGAACCCACGTTCGCGCAGCGCAAAGCTCCGCGTGGCCGAGCGGGTCTGAGCAGGACCTGAAAGGAGAACGCCGCCATGGCGCAGCCTGATAGACAACATTTCTATACGGAAAACGGCGCCGCGGCATACGACGTTTACAGCTGGAACGATTCCGCAGCCCGCCGCTATGAAGACGGCCGGGCCTATGAGCGGCCCCGCCGCCAGCAGCTGCCGGAGGAACAGGTCCGCGAGCAGCCGTACCGCCGCGTCAAGGCCAAAACGGCGATCGCACCGTTCACGCTGGCAGGTCTCATCACGGTGGCCTGTCTCATGGTGCTCGTGATCTTCGGCTACGTGCAGCTGTTTGAAGCCAGCAGCAGCGTCTCGAAGCTCGAAAACCAGCTTGCCAACCTGCAGGAGCAGCAGATGATGCTCAAGAGCAAATACGACGCCAAGATCGACCTGACCGCGGCGGAGCAGCACGCATCCGAGATCGGCCTGACCAAGTGCCAGCCGGAGCAGATCGTCTACGTGAGCTTTTCCGGCAGCGATCAGGCGGAGATCTATCACCAGCAGCACACCAGCGTCTTCGGAGAAATTCTGGACGCCATGCAGCAGAGTATTCTGGGGCTGATCGAATATTTGCACCCCACAGCAGCATAAGTTGGGACAGAACCTCCCAGTTGGAATCCGGCCGAACAGGGGCGGTCTTTTGAAAAGACCGCCCCTTTTTTCAAGCAGGCGCGGCGCTTTTGCCGCCGCGCGGACAGAAAGGCATGTTTCATGGCAAAAAAAATCATCCGCCTGCCCCGCACAAAGGAGCAGATCCAGGCAAATAAGGAAAAGAATCAACGGGCCAACCGGACGATTCTGCGCCGCACATTGGTTTTGATGATCGTGTGTGGCATTGTCGTTTTTATCCCGCTCATCGCCACGCTCTATAATCTCATGATCACCGAGCACGATTATTATGAAGAGCGCGCCATCAAAAACCAGACGCGCTCGACCAGCCTCTCGGCCTCGCGCGGCGTGATCTACGACGCGAACATGAACGTGCTCGCGTCGTCGTCGACCGTTGAGACGGTCTTCATCGACCCCAACGAGATCGCCGAGCAGATGAAAAAGCCCGAAAACAGCAACCTCCTCGACCAGATCGCCCGCGGCCTCGGCGAGATTCTGGACGTCGAGCCGAGCTTCGTCTACGAGCAGGCTGCCGACAAGCAGTACCGCTATAAGATCATCAAGCGCAAAATTTCTGAAGAGCTGGCCGACGAGGTCCGCGCCTTTATCAGCGAAAACGAGATCACCGGCGTCTATCTCGAGACCGACCTGCAGCGCTATTACCCCAATTCCTCCCTCGCCGCGCAGGCCATCGGCTTTGTCTCCAGCGACAATGTCGGCTCCGAGGGATTGGAATCCTATTATAATGAAGAGCTCTCCGGCACCGCCGGCAAGGTCGTCACCTCCAAGGGCAATTACGGCTCCGAAATGCTCTATACATATGAAAAATATTACGACGCGTCCGACGGCTGCAGCCTTGTCACGACCATCGACGCGACCGTGCAGGCCTATGTCGAAAAGAACCTGCAGAACGCCATCGATAAATACGACATCAAAAACGGTGCGTTCTGCGTCGTCATGGACGTGAACACGGGCGAGATCAAGGCCATGGCCACGCTCGGCTCCTACGATCCCAATAACTATCTCGAGATTTACGACGAGTCGGTTGACCTCATGCTGGAAAATGAGCACGACGCGGCCATCTCTCTGCCGGAAGCGTCCGACGCGTATAAGGCGGCAATCGAGCAGTATAACGCCGACGTCGCCGCGGCGCGCCTTGCCCAGTGGCGCAACCGCTGCGTATCCGACGGCTATGAGCCCGGCTCGACCTTCAAGCTCATCACGCTCGCGTCCGCTCTCGATTCCGGCGCCATCACGCTGAACGATTCGTTCTACTGCGGCGGACAGGAAAAGTTCGCCGGACGTGATCAGGTCCTGAACTGCTGGAAATCCGCCGGTCACGGCGCGCAGACGACCGCGCAGGCGCTCGGCAACTCCTGCAACATTGCCTTCGGCCATATCGGCCTGCGCATGGGCGGCGAGACGTTCTATGATTACCTCAAGGCCTTCGGCGTCATGGAAAAGACCGGCGTCGATCTGCCGGGCGAGGGCAGAGGCTATTTCTACGATAAGAATACGCTGACCGATACCGCGAACTTCGGTACGTCGTACCTCATCACTTCTTCCTTCGGCCAGAGCTTCCGTATCACGCCCATGCAGCTCGTGCGCTCTGTCGCAGCCATCGTCAACGGCGGCTACGTGCTGCGGCCCTACGTGGTCAGCGAGGTGCTCGACGAGAACGGCAATACCGTGCAGACGCACGAAAAGACCGTCCTGCGGCAGGTCATCAGCCAGCAGACGTCCGAGACCATGCGCGACCTCATGGAAAAGGTCGTGACCGAGGGCACGGCGTCCGCAGCCAAGACGCCCGGCTACCGCGTCGGCGGCAAGACCGGCACATCCGAAAAGCTGGACGAATACGACGAAAACGGCCAGCAGGTCAAGGACAAAATCGTCTCCTTCGTCGGCGTCGCGCCGATCGACGATCCCAAATACGTCGTCCTTGTCGCGCTTGATACGCCTGCCTATTCCCAGAACAGCGAAAAATACACCGTCCACGGCATGTACATTTCCGGCGGCCTGATGGCCGCGCCGACGGTGCGCGATATTTTCCTTGATATCCTGCCGTATCTCGGCGTGGAGCCGGACTACAGCTCCGAGGATATCCGCGGCGTCAACTTCACCGTTCCCGACGTGATCGGCATGAGCGAGACCGAAGCGGCCGCGCTTCTGTCCGAGAAGACCATCACCTACCGCACGGTCGGCTCCGGCGCAGTCGTAACGGACCAGCTGCCCGCAGCGGGCAATCAGGTGCCGGGCAATTCGGAGATCATTCTCTACTTCGGCGCGGAAAAGCAGCAGACGATGGTCGAGGTGCCGGACTTTATCGGCTGCTCGGTCGCGGATGTCAATTATCTGGCCGCGAACGCGGGCCTTTATGTGCAGGCCAAGGGCACCGACCGGACGGACGTCTATGTCCTTGCGGCCTATCAGGATATCGAGGCCGGAACAGAGGTTGACAGAGGTACTACAATTACGGTAGAGTTCTCTTCCACAGGCGCATCCGACTAAGGAGGTAGCACAGATGAAATTACAGGCGCTTCTGCAGGGACTTGAGATCCTGCAGCTGCACGCGGACGATCAGATGGAGATCACCGGCGTCCAGTACGACTCCCGGCAGGTCACGGCGGGCAATCTGTTTGTCGCCGTCTCCGGCTTCCAGACGGACGGACATAAATATATCGAAAAAGCCGCGCAGAGCGGCGCGGTCTGCACCGTCTGCGAGCGGGAGCCGGAAACGGACATTCCCTATGTGCTCGTTCCGGACGCGCGCGCGGCGCTGGCCGCGCTGGGCGCAAACTGGTACGGACACCCGGCAGACAGTATGTGCATGATCGGCATCACCGGCACGAACGGCAAGACCACGAGCACATATCTGCTCAAGCATATCCTTGAAAAGACCGTCGGCGCAAAGGTCGGCCTCATCGGCACGATCCAGAACATGATCGGCGAGCGCGTCCTGCACACCGAACGCACCACGCCCGAATCCATCGAGCTGCAGAAGCTTTTCGCCGAAATGAAGGAAGCGGGCTGCACGCACGTCATCATGGAGGTCTCCTCGCATGCACTGGTGCTGCACCGGGCGGATCAGATCCGTTTTGCCGTCGGCGTGTTCACGAACCTGACGGAGGACCATCTGGACTTCCATAAAACCATGGACGCCTACTGCGAGGCGAAGGCCATGCTCTTCACCCGCTGCGAAACGGGTGTTATCAACGTCGACGATCCGTATGCCGCAAAGATCATGCAGAACGCCGCGTGCTGCCTGCTGACCATGTCCGCGCAGGGAAAGCCTGCGTCGCTCGCGGCAGAGCATATCAGTCTGCACGCCGACCGCGTGGCGTTCGATGCCGTCTATGACGGCGCACACTGCCCGATGACGCTCGGCATCCCCGGCATTTTCAGCGTCTATAACGCCCTCGGCGTCGTGGGCGCGGCGCTCGCCCTCGGCGTCCCGCTGGATAAGATCGCGGGCGCGCTCCAAACGGCCAAGAGCGTCAAGGGCAGGGTAGAGGTCGTCCCGACCCCCGGCAAAGACTATACCGTCATCATTGACTATTCCCACACGCCGGACAGCCTTGAAAATATCCTCCGCGCCGTACGCGGCTTCTGCAAGGGCCGCATCCTTGCCGTGTTCGGCTGCGGCGGCGACCGCGATCCCTATAAGCGGCCCGTCATGGGAAAAATCGCGTCCGAGCTGGCCGATCTTAGCATCGTGACCTCGGATAACCCCCGGACGGAGGACCCCTATAAAATTCTCCGGCAGATCCTCGCCGGCATGCAGGAGACGGAAAAGCCCTATGAGGTCATCGAGAGCCGCGTCTCGGCCATCGGCCGCGCCATGGAACTGGCGCAGAAGGACGACGTGATCGTCCTGTGCGGCAAGGGCCACGAGACCTATCAGGAGATCGGACACGAGAAGCACCATCTGGACGAGCGCGAGGTCGTCGCGGCGTATTTGGAGGGGAAAAAATGAAGGAACTGACACTCAAACAGGCCGCAGAGTTCTGCTACGGCAAGCTGTCGCCGGAAGCGGCGGACGGCGTCATCACCGGCGTGCAGATAGATTCCCGGCAGGTCAAGCCGGGCGACCTGTTCGTCGCGATCAAGGGCGAAAAGGCCGACGGCCATGACTTCGTTTCCATGGCGGCGAAGAACGGCGCAAGAGCCGCGCTCATCTCCCATCCGGTCGAAGCAGAGATCCCGACGATCCTCGTCTCCGACACGATCCGTGCCTACGGCGATCTGGCCGCGGCCTACCGCGAGCGCGCGGGCGTCACGGTCATCGGCATCACCGGCAGCGTCGGCAAGACGACGACGAAGGAAATGACGGCCTGCATGCTCTCGCGGACCTACCACACAGCCCGGACCGAGGGCAACCACAACAATAACCTCGGCCTTCCCATGACCATTCTCGACATGCCCGACGATACCGAGGTCGCCGTTCTGGAAATGGGCATGAACCACTTCGGCGAGATGGCGTATCTCACGTCCATCGCGCGGCCGGATATCGCCATCATCACCAACATCGGCACCATGCACATCGAGCACCTTGGCTCCCGCGAGGGTATCCTGCAGGCCAAGCTCGAGATCCTGCGCGGCGTGCCGAAAAACGGCGTCGGCGTCTTCAACGGCGACGAGCCGCTTCTTTGGAACGTCCGCACGGACGGCGGCCATAAAAAATACTATTACGGCGTGGAAAACCGCGCCTGCGACGTGACCGCCACGGACATTCAGGAGCTGGAGGACGGCATGCGTTTCGTCGTGAACGGCTTTGGTCACCGGTTCGAGCTGTTCGTCCCTGTGCTTGGCCGCCATACGGTCTATAATACGCTCGCAGCCGTGACGGCGGCACTTCTCATGAAGGTCCCGCCGGAAAAGATCCAGGCGCAGATCTCCCAGTTCCACAACACCGGCATGCGCCAGAAGATCTACGAACGCGACGGCTTCACCATCATCGAGGACTGCTACAACGCAGGTCCCGAATCGACCGAGGCCGCGCTCGATATCCTCGCCGGGTTCCGCACCCGGACAAAGGGCCGCTGCTTCGCGGTGCTCGGCGATATGCTCGAGCTTGGCAACCGCTCCGCGGCGGAGCACTACCGCATCGGCCGCATCGCCGCGACGCGGGCGGACGTGCTCTATACCTACGGCACCAATTCTGTGCGTATGGTCTCCGGCGCGATCACCGGCGGCATGAAGCAGAAATTCGTCGACCATTTTGATACGCATGAGGAGCTTGCGCACATGCTGAAAATGCGCGCCAAGCCCGGCGACGTGATCCTGTTCAAGGGCAGCCGCGGCATGCGGATGGAAAAGGTCCTGTCCCTGTTCTTCCAGGAAGAAGAATCCTAAGCAAAGAAAGAGAGTCTCGGAGGAATCCGCTATGGATGCAATGTTTTTTATCGTTCTGGGCGCGACGCTCGCGTCGTTTGTGCTGACGCTGTTGTTCGGCCGCTTTGTCATTCCCATGCTGCGCGCGCTGCATGCCGGTCAGTCCATCCGTGAGGTCGGCCCGCAGTGGCACAATTCCAAGGCCGGTACGCCGACCATGGGCGGCATCATGTTTATCGCGGCGATCGTCCTGTGCACCGTCGGCTTCGGCTGGAAGTCCATGACGGAGAACCACACCTATACGCACCTGTACGTGCTGGCCATGGCGCTGTGCTACGGTCTGGTCGGCTTCGCGGACGACTTTGTCAAGATCAAGTACAAGCGGAACCTCGGCCTGACGGCCATCCAGAAGTTCGCCCTGCAGCTCCTTGTCGCCGTTGTGTTCCTGTTCATCCTGAAAAAGAGCGGCGAGCTGTCCTGTGACCTCTATATCCCGTTCTGGAATCTTGACCTTGAGATCCCGACCGCGGTCTATATGATCTTCGCGGCCTTCGTTATCGTCGGCTGCGTCAACGCGGTGAACCTCACCGACGGCGTCGACGGCCTTTCCAGCAGCGTGACCATCCCGGTCATGGTCTTCTTTGCCGCCACGGCCTATATCTACGGCGCGACGACGCTCGCCCTGCTTCCGGCCACGGTCGCGGGCGGCCTCGTGGGCTTCCTCTGCTATAACTTCCATCCGGCCAAGGTCTTCATGGGCGATACCGGCTCTTTGTTCCTCGGCGGCATGGTCTGCGGCATGGCGTTTGCGCTGGATATGCCGCTGATCCTCGTGCTGGTCGGCATCGTGTACCTCTGCGAGACGCTCTCCGTCATCCTGCAGGTCACGTACTTCAAGCTGACCCACGGCAAGCGCATCTTCAAAATGACCCCGATCCATCACCACTTCGAGCTTTGCGGCTGGAAGGAAGAGAAGATCGTCTTTGTCTTCACGGCCATCACGCTCGTCATGTGCGTGCTGGCATATCTCGGCGTTATGAACCGGTACTGAGCCGGCCAGTCTCTGAAAGGAGCGAATCCCTATGGCGAACCGTCCGGACGGCATTACCCAGCTGTACGAGTTTCCGCAGGGCGCGGAGCCGGAGCGGCTGCCGCAGCCTGAAAAAACAAAGGAAAAGGTCCTGCTCGACGAGCGGGGCCTGCTCGATCTGCCGTTTCTGGCGCTGACGGTCCTGCTTGTCATCATCGGCGTCATCATGGTCTTCTCCGCGTCCTACGCGCGGGCATATTACAAGAACGGCAATTCCACCTATTACTTTGCCCGTCAGGCGATCTTCGCGGTCGTCGGCATCGGAGCCATGCTGTTTGTCAGCAGGCTCAACTATCAGCTCTGGCGCAGCGCGTCGTTCATCATTCTGGGCGTGTCTGTGGTTTTCCTGATGCTCGTGCCGGTCATCGGCTCGACGGCCAACGGCGCAAAGCGCTGGATCGAGGTCGCAGGCATCCGCTTCCAGCCGTCCGAGCTGGCGAAGATCTCCATCATCATGACCTTTGCCGCCCTCATTTCGACCTACCGCGATAAAATGCGCACCTTCCGCTACGGCATTCTGCCGTTTGTCGTCATCATGGTCATCCTGTGCGGCCTTGTCGCGCTGGAGCGCCATTTCTCCTGCATCCTCATCATGCTCCTGCTGGCCGCGGCCATGCTGTTTCTCGGCGGCGTGCAGCTCAAGTGGTTTGCCCTCGGCGCGGTGGCCGTCGGTCTGTTCGCGCTCATCTACCTCAAGACGCAGGGCTACGCCGGCAGCCGGATCACCGCCTGGCGCGACCCCGCCTCCGACCCGACCGATAACGGCTATCAGATCCTGCAGTCGCTCTATGCCATCGGCTCCGGCGGCCTCATGGGTCTCGGCCTCGGCAAGAGCCGTCAGAAATATCTCTACCTGCCCGAGGAGCATAACGACTACATTTTCCCCATCCTCTGCGAGGAGCTGGGCTTTGTGGGCGCAATGGTCGTGATTTTGCTGTTCATTCTTCTCATCGTGCGCGGCTACTATATCGCCATGCACGCGCGCGACCGTTTCGGCGCGCTTCTGGCCGCGGGCATCTCCACGCACCTTGCCCTGCAGACCTTCCTCAATATCGGTGTCGTCACGAACTTCCTGCCTGCCACCGGCATTTCGCTGCCGTTCTTCTCCTATGGCGGCACGGCGCTGCTGCTGCAGCTGTTTGAAATGGGCGTCGTTCTGGCTGTCTCGCGCCAGTGCGACAATAAACTTCTCTGAGGAAGGGACGGGAGCTATGAACATCGTCTTTACCTGCGGCGGCACCGGCGGGCATATCTATCCCGCCATCGCGGTCGCGCGCATGTTTCAGGAGCGTCAGCCGGACTGTAAGATCCTCTTCATCGGCGCAGAGGACGGCATGGAAAACAAGCTCGTCCCGCGCGAAGGCTTCCGGCTCGAGACCGTGAAGATCTCCAACTACCAGCGGAAGCTGACCCCCGCCGCCGTCTGGCACAATCTCGTGACCGTGCAGCGCATGGCCTCGACGTTTGCAAAGACCAAACGCGTCCTGAAGGATTTCGCGCCCGACGTCATCGTCGGCACCGGCGGCTACGCCAGCTTCCCGGCGCTGAAAATGGGCGCAAAGCTCGGCATTCCGACCTGCGTGCACGAATCGAACGCTGTCCCCGGCCTGACCACCAGAATGGTCGCACGCACGGCCAGCCGCATCATGGTCTCGTTCGAGTCCAGTAAGCAATATTACCCCGAACCCGATAAAGTCCTCCTGACCGGCACGCCGGTGCGTGAGGAATTTCTCTATGCCAGGCGCCAGCAGGCGCGCGAAGCGCTCGGCCTTGGCGAAGAGCCGCTCGTCGTGTCCTGCTGGGGCAGTCTCGGCGCGCGGGAGATGAACAAAAAGATTGCGCAGTTCATGCGCTGCGAATGTGAGGACGGCACGCCGTTTCATCACATCCACGCAACCGGCTCCTTCGGCTGGCGCTGGATGCCGGAGTATGTCAAGGAGCAGGGCGTTGACCTTGCCGCGCACCCGGCGCTCGACATGCGGGAATATATCTACGACATGCCGCAGGTGCTTGCGGCGGCGGATCTCATCATCTGCCGTGCGGGCGCCGCGACGATCGCCGAGGTCTGCGCGAGCGGTACCCCCTGCATCATGGTGCCGAGCCCCAACGTGACCGATAACCATCAGGAAAAGAACGCGCGCGTGCTGGAGGCCGCCGGTGCGGCGCAGGTCGTCCGTGAGGCGGACTGCGACGGCCAGAGCCTCTATGAGGCCGCAAAGGCCATTCTGCACGACCCGGCGCGCATGCGCGCCATGCGTACCGCCGCCCGCGGCATGGCCGTGGTCGACGCGGCGGAGCGCATTTACCAGACCGCGCTCGAACTGGCACGATAACAGAAGACGGCGCATAGGATGGGCAAAATCCAAAGGTCTGGAGGAACTGCCCATGCCTGCGCTGCTCGTTTCCAAATCGCCGCCGCTTTGCGGCGAGCTGACCGTACACGGAGCCAAAAACAGCGTCCTGCCCATTCTGGCGGCGACGCTTCTCTGCCGGACGCCGTGCGTCCTGCATAACTGTCCCGATATCCTCGACGTGACGTACGCGCTCAGTATGCTGCGCAGCCTCGGCTGCACGTATGAGCGCCGCGGCGCGAGCATCTACATAGACACGCGCGGCTGTACCGGCGGCCCGATCCCGCCGGAGCTGGCCGGGGCCATGCGCGCTTCCGGCCTGTTTCTCGGCGCGCTTCTGGCAAGAAGCGGCGAAGCCGAGCTGAGCCTGCCCGGCGGCTGCCCGATCGGCGAGCGGCCAATGGACTATCATCTGCAGGCCTTCCGCGCGCTCGGCGCGGAGGTCAGCCTGACAGAGCAGACCGTCCGCTGCAGAGCGCCGCGCTTGACCGCGGCTGAAATTCGCCTGCCCGGCCCCAGCGTCGGTGCGACGGAGAACGCCATGCTCGCCGCCATCGGCGCGCCGGGCAAAACGACGATCGAAAACGCCGCCCGGGAGCCGGAGATCGCAGATCTTGCCGGGTTCCTCTGCGCCTGCGGCGCAAAGATCACCGGCGCGGGCACGTCCCGCATCCATATATCCGGCGGCGAGCCGCTGACCGGCGCGACCTATACCGTCCTGCCCGACCGCATCGAGACGGCGACATTCCTCTGCGCCTGCGCCGCCTGCGGCGGGACGCTCACGCTGCGCCGCGCCGCGCCACAGCTGCTGCAGCCCGTCCTTGACGCCCTGCGGCAGAGCGGGTGTCAGATCTCCTGCGGGCCGGATACCATTACCATCCGCCGCCACGGCAGGCTGACGGCCTGCCGCCCGGTCACATCCCTGCCGTATCCCGGCTTCCCGACGGACGCGATGCCGATGCTTCTGGCGTCGCAGCTGCTGGCGGAAGGGGAGACGGCCTTCACCGAGACCATTTTTGAAAACCGCTTTCTCCACGTGCGCCAGCTGCAGAAGCTCGGCGCGGACCTTTCGCAGCAGGGGCAGACCGTCCGGCTGCGGGGCGTCCCGCAGCTGCATGCCGCGCGGCTGCAGGCGGACGATCTGCGCGGCGGCGCCGCGCTGGTGATCGCCGCGCTGTGCGCCGAGGGGGAAAGTACCATTTTTGGAGTAAAACACATCGAACGGGGATATGATAATCTGGAAACCGCGCTCCAAAGCGCAGGAGCCGCCCTGAAAACAGTGGAAATCCCAAATGGAATGTGATATAATCAGAGCCAAATTCCAGCCTCCCAAAGGAGAAACGGTCTATGCGCACGAAGAAAAGCCAACTGAATCAGGAATCCCGCGCCGCCGGAAAGGCGCGGCGGGTGCGCAGCGGCGTGCTTGGCCGCCTTCTGATCATGCTCGCCATCGTCGCGGCCGTCGTCTTCGGCGTTGCGATCTTCTTCAAGGTCAACACCATCGAGGTGCAGGGCAACACGGTCTATTCCGCCGAGCAGGTCATCGAGGCCTCGCAGATCCGGCAGGGCGATAACCTCCTGACCGTCAACAAGGCGCTGGCCGTCGGCAATATCAAGGCGGCGCTTCCGTATGTCGAGGATGTGTCCATCGCCCGCAGCCTGCCGGACGGCATCATCATTCAGGTGCGTGAGAGCACCATCTCCTTCGCCGTCATGACCGACACGAACGCCGCATGGCTCATCGGCCCCGGCGGCAAGGCGCTCGAGCGCATCGAACCGGCCGCCTTCAACGAATACCCGCACATCGACGGCCTTCTCATCGCCAGCCCCGCCGCAGGGCAGAGCGTTTCGTCCTCGTCGCCCACGGCGCTGAGCGCCGTTCTGAGCGTGATGAGCGAAATGGACGGCACAGGCCTTCTCGAGCATATCCGCGCTATCAACGTGGAAAAGGAATATGACATCGTCATGTGGTACGACGACCGCTATGAGATCAAACTCGGCGGCACCGACGAGATGGCCTACAAGATCCGTTATCTCTGCGCGATCCTCGACCAGCTCAGCGAATATCAGGCCGGAACGATCGATCTGAGCCGGGCGGCGGAGAAAAAGGCAACCTTCCAGCCGTCGACCTGACGCAAAAAAACGCACTTTCCCGCTTTTTTTCCATAAATTCTATTGACGCACCTGCTTTTTCGAGATAGAATAAAGTCGACATAATGCAAAACGATACAGTTTTACGGGCTGTGAGATATATAGGAGGAAGACAAATGGCAGATACAGCAGATAAGGTAGTCAAGATCAAAGTCATTGGCGTCGGCGGCGCCGGCAACAATGTTATCAACCGCATGATCGCGTCCGACGTGAAGGGCGTTGAGTTTGTAGCAGTCAATACCGATAAGCAGGATCTTGAAAAGTCCAAGTGCAAGAATAAGGTCCAGATCGGCGAAAAGCTGACCGGCGGCATGGGCGCAGGCTCCAAGCCCGACATCGGTCAGAAGTCCGCGGAGGAATCCAAGGCGCTCATCTCGCAGGTGCTCGAGGGCACCGACATGGTCTTTATCACCGCCGGTATGGGCGGCGGCACCGGCACCGGCGCAGCGCCCATCATCGCGCAGGTCGCGCACGACGCGGGCATCCTGACCGTCGCCGTCGTCACGAAGCCCTTCCGCTTCGAGGGTGCGAACCGCATGAAGCAGGCCGAGGCCGGCATTGCCAACCTCTCCGACAAGGTCGACTCTCTCATCATCATCCCGAATGACCGCCTGAAGTTCGTCACCGACCAGAAGATTACCTTTGCCAACGCATTCGGCATCGCAGACGATGTCCTGAAGCAGGCTGTCAGCTCCATCTCCGAGCTGGTCGGCTACAGCGAGAACGTCATCATCAACCTTGACTTTGCCGACGTTTCCGCCATCATGCGCAACGCGGGCCAGGCCCACATGGGCGTCGGCTCCGCCACCGGCCGCGACAAGGCCGAGCAGGCCGCGCAGGCCGCCGTCTCCAGCCCGCTGCTCGAGACGTCCATCAACGGCGCCACCGGCGTCCTCATCAATATCGCAGGCTCCCACGATCTCGGCCTCGACGACGTCGAGACTGCCGCCAACATCGTCATGGAAGCTGCCAACCCCGAAGCGAACATCATCTTCGGCGCTGCGTTCGACGACGATCTGCAGGACGAGATGCGCGTGACCGTCATCGCCACCGGCTTCGCCGAGAAGCGTCAGGCGCCCGCCAAGCCCATCGGCGCATACTCCGCCGCGCAGGAAAAGGCGAACGCCAGCCGCGCGCAGGCGCAGGAGGATATCGACGATATCGACGAGATCTTCAAGATCTTCAACCGGAACTGAGTTCCGTATCCCATCGATGCATCAGGAGCGCTGCGAATCGCAGCGCTCCTTTTTCTGCCGAATTATAAAGCTTTTTCGCGCATTTTTCGTGGTTCTGCCCGGAATCATGAAAAATTTTCATGCAATCTGACGAATTTCCAGACGGCACTTTACTTTGAAGCGTTAAAGTGTTACGATAAACAAAATTGAGCACCACCATTAGTAAAGGAGATATCTGACTTTGAACAATCGCAACAAACGCTCCGACCCGGAAAGCGAGCTTTACAGCGCCATCCTCAAGCTGCAGACCGTGGAGGAGTGCTATGATTTCTTTACCGACCTCTGCACGTTCTCCGAGCTGAAGGCCATGGAGCAGCGGTTTGAACTGGCCAAGCTTCTCAACGACGGCCTGATCTATAACGACATTCTCGAGAAGACCGGCGCATCCAGCGCGACGATCAGCCGCGTCAACCGCAGCCTGAACTACGGCATGGGCGCGTACCGCGTCATCTTCGACCGCATGAAGCAGGACGAGGAGAAGAAGCAGGAGGAGGCCGACGCGTGAGCGCCTATGAAACGCTTGCCGCCTGCTATGACGAGCTGACCTACGATATTCCATATGAAAAGAATCTGACATTTTTTGAGCGCCTGTGCGCGCGTACACACATCCGGCCGCAGACAGTGCTGGATCTTGCGTGCGGCACAGGCTCGCTTTCTGTGCTGCTGGCGCAGCGCGGCTACCGCGTCATCGGCGCGGATCTGTCAGAGGATATGCTGGCCGAGGCGGAGCAGAAGGCGCAGGCGCTTTCTGACAACCGCCCGTTTTTCATCTGCCAGAGCATGCAGCGCCTGCGTCTGGCCGAGCCGGTCGACGCCGTGATCTGCGCGCTCGACAGTCTCAACTACCTGCAGAAGCCCGCGGACTGCCGAAAAACGTTCCAGCGGGTCTCGCAGGCGCTGACGCCCGGCGGGATCTTTGTGTTCGACATCAATACCCCCTATAAGCTCCGCGGGCTGGACGGACAGGTCTTCCTCGACGAGACCGACGATACCTACTGCGTCTGGCGCACGGAATTTGATGAAAAGAAGCGCCTGTGCTATTACGGCATGGACATTTTCCGCCTGCAGGAGACCGGCTGGCAGCGCTCGTTTGAAGAGCATATCGAATACGCCTATGAACCGGAGGAGCTGGAGGCGTGGCTGCGCGAGGCGGGCTTCACCGATATCCGGCAGTACGGCGATCTGGTCCTGCGCCGCCCGAAGCAGACGGAGCAGCGCATTTTCTTCAGTGCAAGAAAGGAGACCCCATGAAAGACGAACTTGTGCGCGCCATGACGAAGGACGGCTTTGTGAACGCCGTCGCCGTGACCTCGACGGCCATTGTCGAGCGTGCGCGCCAGATCCATAAGACCCTGCCCACCGCCACGGCAGCGCTCGGCCGCCTGCTGACGGCTGCGTCCATGATGGGCAACATGCAGAAGACCGAGGATGCGTCCCTGACGCTCCAGCTCAAGGGCGGCGGCCCGCTTGGCCGCCTGCTCGCCGTATCCGACGCGGACGGCAATGTGCGCGGCTGGGTGGAAAATCCCCAGATCTCCATGCTGGAGAAGGCCCCCGGCAAGCTGGATGTCGGCGCGGCCGTCGGAACAGACGGCACGCTGACGGTCATCCGTGACCTTCGGATGAAGGAGCCGTATATCGGCTCCATCGAGCTCGTCTCCGGCGAGATCGCCGAGGACATCACCGCCTACTTTGCCCAGAGCGAGCAGATCCCGACGGCCTGCGCGCTTGGCGTGCTCGTCGGCAAGGATCAGAGCGTGACCGCCGCCGGCGGCTATATCATCCAGCTGCTTCCCGGCGCGCCGGACGATATCATCGATAAGATCGAGACCGGTATCCAGAATGCCGGCGCGGTCAGCCGCCTGCTCGCCGCCGGAATGGACGGCCGGGTCGTGCTGGAGACCGTCCTGCACGGCTTCGAGCTTGAAATTCTCGAGACCCAGCCCGTCGAATACCGCTGCTACTGCTCGCGCGACCGCGTGACGAGGACCCTTATCAGCCTCGGCCGCAAGGAGCTGCAGTCCATCGTCGACGACGGCAAGGATATCCACATCGACTGCCAGTTCTGCGACAAAATTTACGACTATACGCCCCAGCAAGTCCAAAATATCCTGAACGAACTGGACGCCGAATAAAAGCGCCCACGAAATGCCCTCCCACGCGGGAGGGCATTTTTTTATAATTTTACATCCGCCGCAAAAATTTGACCGAAGTTTTACACAACCATGCTTTCGCATTTTAGGTTGGGGCAGTATCCTTTTGAGCGTAGACAGGATGTCAAATCAATTGAAAGGAGATCATCAAAATGAAAAAGATGACCAAAGTTCTCACCACTGTACTTGTAATTGCCCTTGCCGCGCTGACGCTCGTCGGCTGCGCAAAGAAGGATACCAGCCCCGTCACGACCGACGGCTCGACCTCGATGGAAAAGGTCATCGGCACGCTGGGCGAAGCGTTCAAGGAAAAGGAAAGCATCGACGTGACCTATAACCCCACCGGCTCCGGCTCCGGCATTCAGGCCGTCTCCGAAGGCCGCTGCGATATCGGCCTTTCCAGCCGCGCCCTGAAGGACGATGAGAAGGCCACTCTGATCGAGACCGTCGTCGCCCTCGACGGCATCGCCATGATCGTCAACCCCGAAAACCCCGTCTCTGACCTGACCGTCGAGCAGATCGCCGATATCTACACCGGCAAGATCACCAACTGGTCCGAGGTCGGCGGCAACCACGCTGCGATCGTCCTCATCGGCCGTGAAGCCGGTTCCGGCACGCGTGACGGCTTCGAATCCATCACCGGCACCAAGGATGCCTGCCAGTACCGTCAGGAGCTGACCTCCACCGGCGACGTCATCACGACTGTCTCCCAGAACCCGGACGCCATCGGCTATGCTTCCATTGCAGCCCTTAAGGATACCGTCAAGGCTCTGACAGTCGGCGGCGTGGCTCCCACGGAAGAGACCGTCAAGGACGGCAGCTATGTCATCCAGCGCCCGTTCGTCCTCGTGACCAGGACCGGCGAAAAGCTCTCCGACAACGCCCAGAAGTTCTTCGACTTCGCCCTGAGCGCAGAAGCGGCCCAGTACATCACGACCGCCGGTGCAGTTCCGGTGAACGGCTGATATGAAACGCAAACAGACAATGGAAGACGTCGTACACGGCGTCTTCCTCTTATTAGGACTGATCACCGTCGGCTGCGTCCTGCTCATTACCGTCTATCTGATCGTCTCCGGCCTCCCGGCCATCACAAAGATCGGCCTCGGCAAGTTCCTCTTCGGCAGCGAGTGGGCGTCCACAGCGGCGGATCCCAAATACGGCATTCTCCCGTTTATCCTCACCAGCGTCTACGGCACCTGCGGCGCGATCCTCATCGGCGTCCCCATCGGCTTTCTGACGGCGGTGTTCCTCTCCAAGATGGCGCCCGGCAGGCTCCGCAGCGTCATGGAATCGGCAGTCAGCCTGCTGGCGGGCATTCCGTCCGTTGTCTATGGCCTTGTGGGCATGCTGGTGCTCGTCCCCGGCATCCGGAAGCTCTTCCACGTGCCGGACGGCGCGAGCCTGCTCGCCGCCATCATCGTCCTTGCCATCATGATCCTGCCCTCCATCATCAAGGTCTCCGTCAACGCCCTTGACGCCGTGCCGAAGGAGTATGAGGACGCGTCTCTGGCCCTCGGCGCAACGCCGGTCGAGACATGGTTCCGCGTGTCCGCGCCCGCGGCCAGAAGCGGCATTGCCGCCGCCGTCGTGCTCGGTGTCGGCCGCGCCATCGGCGAGGCCATGGCCGTCATGATGGTCTCGGGCAACGCGCCCAATATGCCCTCGCTCTTTGAAAGCGTGCGCTTTCTCACCACCGCGGTCGCGAGCGAAATGTCCTATGCCTCCGGCCTGCAGCGGCAGGCACTGTTCTCGATCGCGCTGGTCCTGTATCTTTTCATCATGCTCATCAATGCGGCGCTCAACTTCTTCCTGAAGCGCAAAAAGGAGTGATCCCATGCTGACAAACAAGCTTTCCGCGTCCAGACGGGTCTATATCACCGTCATGCGCGTCCTGCTGCTCCTTGCCGCTGTGCTGACGGCCGCGCTGGTCGTCTTTATGATCGTCTACGTCCTCGGAAAGGGACTTCCGTACGTGACGTGGAACCTCATCTCCACAAAGCCGAGCTACATCACCGAAACGATCGGTATTCTGCCGGACATCTGCAACACGCTGCAGATCCTGCTGGCGTCGCTTCTGATTGTCCTGCCGCTCGGCGTCGGCGCTGCCGTGTATCTCACGGAGTACGCGCAGAATAAAAAGCTCGTCGCCGTGATCGAGTATGCCGCTGAGACGCTCTCCGGCATTCCGTCCATCATCTATGGCCTTGTCGGCATGCTGTTTTTCTGTGAGTTTCTCGGCATGCAGACGTCTCTGATCGCGGGCGCGCTGACGCTCGTCATTATGAATCTGCCGACCGTCCTTCGCACCACGCAGGAGAGCCTGCGCACCGTCCCCCAGAGCTACCGCGAGGGCGCGTTCGGCCTTGGGGCAGGGAAGTGGCGCGTCGTGCGCACGGTCGTGCTGCCGGGCTGCATCGACGGCATCGTGACCGGCTGCATCCTCTCCGCCGGGCGTATCCTCGGCGAGTCCGCCGCGCTGCTTTTTACCGCGGGCTTTGCGCATACGATGAACAAGTTCTTTCTCGGTCTGGCCAGCCCCGGCGCGACGCTGACCGTCGCCCTGTACGCCTATGCAAAGGAAGAGGGCGAGTTTGACGTGGCGTTCGCCATCGCGGCGATCCTCATGATCCTGACGCTCATCATCAATCTTGCTGCCGGGATCATCGGAAAGCGGATCCGGAAACGGAGCGGCCAATGAACGCAGTCAATCCCTGCGGCCTGCCGCGCACCGCGCTCATTAACGACCTGTCCTGCTTCGGCAAATGCTCGCTGAGCGTGTCCATGCCGATCCTGTCCAGCTACGGCGTAGAGACCGTCCCGCTGCCGACCACCGTATTATCCACGCACACCGGCGGCTTTCACGGCTACGCCGTGCAGGACATGACGGACAGCATGCGCGCCTTTGCCGCGCACTGGAAGAGGATCGGCGTCAAATTTGACTGCATCATGACCGGCTACTGCTGCACGCCGGAGCAGATCCGCCTTGCCGCGGAGTTTATCCGCAGCTTCGCGGAGGAAAAAACGCTCGTCATCGTCGATCCCGTCCTCGGCGACCGTGAAGCGCTCTATGACGGCTTTACGGACGCGCACGTGGATGCAATGCGCGAGCTGTGCAGCCTCGCCGATCTCATCACGCCGAATCGGACAGAGGCTGCGCTTCTGGCGGGGCTGTCCTTCTCCTGCGCGGACGAGACGCTGCTCTACGCCCAGCAGGTCAAAAACGCCGTCATTACCAGTATCAAATCCGGAAACCGGATGGGGTATCTGGCAAGACTGGACGGGCAGGTCAGTCTTGTCCAGAAGCCGTATATCGACCAGATGCTCCACGGCGCGGGCGACGTCTTTACAAGCGCCCTGTGCGGCGAGCTTCTGAGCGGACACAGCGCGCAGACGGCGCTGCTGCATGCCGCAGATTTCTGCGACAGCTGCATTCAGGAAACTGTCAGGCGTCAGCCGGGCCACTGGTACGGTCTGGCCTTTGAGCCTGTTCTGAAAGGAAAGAATCATGAATCCTATCATCAACGTGAACGATCTTAGTCTCTGGTACGGCCAGACAAAGGCTCTGAAATCCATCTCGATGGAGATCCCCGAGAAGAGCATCACCGCCCTCATCGGCCCCTCCGGCTGCGGCAAATCCACGTTCCTCAAGACGCTCGACCGCATGAACGACCTTGTTCCCGGCGTGCGCATCGAGGGCGAGGTCCAATATAACGGCCAGAATATCTTTGCCCCGCAGGTCGACGTGAACGAGCTGCGGCGGCAGGTCGGCATGGTCTTCCAGAAGCCGAATCCCTTCCCCATGAGCATCTATGACAACATCGCCTACGGCCCCCGGACGCACGGCGTGCGCAAAAAGGAGGAGCTGGACGAGATCGTGGAGCGCTCGCTCCGCGGCGCGGCCATCTGGGACGAGGTCAAGGACCGGCTCAAAAAGAGCGCGCTTGGCCTCTCCGGCGGCCAGCAGCAGCGCCTCTGCATCGCCCGCGCGCTGGCGGTCGAGCCGGAGGTATTGCTGATGGACGAGCCGACGAGCGCCCTCGACCCGATCTCGACCTCCAAGATCGAAGAGCTGGCCACCGACCTCAAGGAGCGTTATACCATCATCATCGTCACCCATAACATGCAGCAGGCGCTGCGTATCTCCGACCGCACGGCATTTTTCCTGCTGGGCGAGCTGATCGAGTATGACGATACGCAGAAGCTCTTCTACCAGCCGAAGGAGAAGCGCACCGAGGATTATATTACCGGGAGGTTTGGATAATGAGAAGCAAATTTGACCAGCAGCTCGCAGCGCTCAATCAGGAGCTGACCGAGATGGGCGCGACCTGCGCCCGCGCGATCAGTCTGGCCGCGCAGGCACTCGAGGAGCAGAACGTGACAAAGGCCGCGCCGGTCGCAGAGCTGGAGGAACAGACCAACGAGCAGGAGCGCAGCATCGAAGCGCTCTGCCTGAAGCTTCTCCTGCAGCAGCAGCCCGTCGCGCGCGACCTGCGGCAGATCTCCGCCGCGCTCAAGATGATCACGGACATGGAGCGCATCGGCGATCAGGCCGCCGACATCGCCGAGATCATCCCGTTCTTCCTCAGCCACAATACCTTTGACTGCCGTCTGGTCTGCCGCATGGCGCAGCAGGCGAGCGGGATGGTCACGCAGAGCGTCGACGCCTTCGTCCGCCGCGACGTAGCGCTGGCGCAGTCGATCGCCGGGCAGGACGATCTGGTCGACAACGATTTTACCGCCGTCAAGCAGGCGCTCATCGCCGCCATCGCCCGCGAGCCCAGCCAGGGCGAGGTCGCGCTGGATCTACTCATGATCGCCAAGTATTTTGAGCGCATCGGCGACCACGCGGTGAACCTCTCCGAGTGGGTCGAGTTCTCCGTGACCGGCGTCCACAAGCACGACGGCGTACAGTACGAATAAACGCAGTCCCTTTTCCGGCCCGCCATCGCGGGCCGGATTTTTTTCGGATTTCTTCAAATAACCTATTGACAACATAGGAATTATATGCTAGGATACAGCCATGAAATTAAGAACACCAACCCACCAGATTGGTTCCAAAAGAGAGGGCGAGCGAATGAACGTCTTACCGAAGTTTCGCGCCATGTTCCGATGTCGAATGTGACGGCTGCCGAAACTCAAATCAAACCATCACATTCTGACAATGAAAAGGAGATAATATTATGTCTAAGATCTATACTTCCGCCGATCAGCTCATCGGCAAAACCCCGCTGCTCGAGCTCACACATATCGAAAAGGAACTGAACCTGCAGGCCAAGGTTCTCGCCAAGCTGGAATACTTCAATCCCGCCGGTTCCGTCAAGGACCGTATCGCAAAGAAAATGATCGATGATGCAGAGGCCGCCGGCAAGCTGAAGCCCGGCTCCGTCATCATTGAGCCGACCTCCGGCAATACCGGCATCGGCCTTGCCTCCGTCGCGGCCGCCCGCGGCTACCGCATCATCATCGTCATGCCCGAGAGCATGTCCGTCGAGCGCCGCCAGCTGATGAAGGCCTACGGCGCGGAGTTGGTCCTGACCGAAGCGGCCAAGGGCATGAAGGGCGCCATCGCCAAGGCAGACGAGCTTGCTGCCCAGACGCCGAACAGCTTCGTCCCCGGCCAGTTCGTCAACCCCTCGAACCCCAAGGCACATTTTGAGACCACCGGCCCCGAGATCTACGCGGATACCGACGGCGATGTCGATTACTTCGTCGCAGGCGTCGGCACCGGCGGAACCATCACCGGCGTCGGCCAGTACCTCAAGACCCGCAAGCCGTCCGTCAAGGTCGTCGCCGTCGAGCCGGAAAGCTCGCCTGTCCTGTCCAAGGGCGTGTCCGGCGCGCATAAGATCCAGGGCATCGGCGCAGGCTTCGTGCCGGACGTGCTCGATACCAAGGTCTATGACGAGATCATTCCCGTCAGCAATGACGACGCCTTCGCGGCCGGCAAGCTCGTCGGCAGGAAGGAAGGCGTGCTGGTCGGCATCTCCTCCGGAGCAGCGCTGCACGCAGCCGTGGAGCTGGCAAAGCGCCCGGAGAACGCAGGCAAGACCATCGTCGTCCTGCTCCCCGACACCGGCGACCGCTATCTGTCGACGCCGCTGTTCGCGGACTGAAAGAATCTGCAAGGGCGCGGGGCAAACACCCCCCGCGCCTTTTTCCTGTACACCCGTTCTTTTTTGTGCTATAATATCTGAAATTCCAATCAGGAGGCGTTTTTATGCTGCCAACCAAAGAGCAGGCGTGGGACCTGCTGTGTGAATATAACGAGGGCGAATTTCACCGCCTGCACGCGCGCATCGTGGGCGACGTCATGCGGTATTTTGCCGTCCAGCTCGGCTATGCCGACGAGGCGGACTTCTGGCAGACCGTCGGCATCCTGCATGATCTGGACTTTGAACAGTATCCTGACCAGCACTGCACGAAGGAGGCGGAGATCCTGCGCGAAAAGGGCGTGGACGAGCGCCTGGTCCATGCGGTCGTGAGCCACGGCTACCTGCTGACCGTCGACGTCCAGCCGGAGCACCAGATGGAAAAGGTGCTCTACGCCACGGACGAGCTGACCGGCCTCATCGGCGCGGTCGTGCGCATGCTGCCGACGAAGAGCGTGCAGGATCTGCAGCTCAAGTCCCTCAAAAAGAAGTTCAAGGATAAGAAATTTGCCGCCGGCTGCTCGCGCGAGGTCATCGAGCGCGGCGCGGACATGCTCGGCTGGACGCTCGACGAGCTGATGGAGCGCACGATCGCGGCCATGCAGGCCTCGGATGCCGCCAATGGGAACTGAAAAGGTACTGGTCGCCATGTCCGGCGGCGTGGATTCCTCCGTCGCGGCGAAGCTCCTGACGGACGCGGGCTATGACTGCGTGGGCTGCATGATGAAGCTCTACGACAACGAGGACGCGGGCATCCCCAAGGGCCATACCTGCTGCTCGCTCGACGATGCCGAGGACGCCCGCAGCGTCGCCTACCGGCTGGGCTTCCCGTTTTACGTCTTCAACCTCAAGGATAAGTTCGGCGCCTGCGTCATCGACCGCTTTGTGGACGCCTACGAGCACGGCATCACCCCCAACCCCTGCATCGACTGCAACCGCTACCTGAAATTCGACAAGCTTTTCGAGCGTGCGGACGTGATGGGCTGCCAGTATATCGCGACCGGCCACTACGCGCGCATTGAGCGCAAAGGGGAGAAGTATATCCTCAAAAAAGCGGTCGACGCCACAAAGGACCAGAGCTACGTGCTCTACGACCTGACGCAGGAAAAGCTTGCGCGGGTCAAATTTCCGCTCGGCGGCCTGCATAAGACCGACGCGCGGGAAATTGCAGCCGAAGCCGGTCTTATCAACGCCCGCAAGCACGACAGTCAGGACATCTGCTTCGTGCCGGACGGCGATTACGCAAAGATCATCGTCCAGCGCACCGGAAAAACGCCGCAGCCCGGCCCGTTCCTCGACCTTGACGGCAATGTCGTCGGCACGCACCGCGGCATCATCCACTATACCGTCGGCCAGCGCCGCGGCCTTGCGCTCCCGGCGGGCGAGAAGATCTACGTCGTGAAGATCCTGCCGGAGCGGAACGCCGTCGTCGTCGGCCCGGATTCCGCGCTTTATACCTCGGAATGCCTCGTCTCCAATATGCACTGGATCTCCGGCGAAGCGCCCGCGCTTCCGTACCGGTGCAGCGCAAAGACGCGCTACCGCCAGCCGGAAAAGCCCTGCACGGTCTATCCGGCAGGGGAGAATGCCGTCCGGCTCGTCTTCGACGAACCGCTCCGCGCCATCACACCGGGGCAGTCGGCCGTCCTGTACGACGGCGAGATCGTCCTTGGCGGCGGCATCATTGCCCGGGAGGATGCGCCATGCTGATCTCCTCCCGCGGGCGCTATGCCCTGCTTGTCATGATCGATCTTGCCGAACACCGCACGGGCGGCTACATCCCCGTCAAGGAGACGGCGGCCCGGCTGGAGCTTTCGCAGAAATACCTCGAGCGCATCATGCTGACCCTTGCCAAGGCCGGTCTGATCGAGGGCGCACACGGCAAGGGCGGCGGCTACCGCCTGACGCGCGAGCCGGCAGATTATACCGCAGGCGAGATCCTGCGCGAAGCGGAGGGCACGCTCTCCAGCCTGGGAGACGCAGAGCTGACCCCGCGGGAGACCGTCTCCGCCGTCGCCGGCGTCTGGCGGCAGCTCGACGCGCGCATCGCAGGCTATCTCGATTCCGTCCTGCTCTCCAGCCTGACCTCCGGCGACGCGGCAGACGAATATGTGATTTGACCTCAAAAACGCAGCCCTGCCAGGCTGCGTTTTTTCGGAATGCCGGAAACGTTCTTAACGCAGCCTTAACACGACGCGTTTTTTATTTTATGCTATTCTATAATGGGTGAGATGTATGGATATGACACAGGGAAAGAAAGAGCAGACGTTCCGCGAGCGCCTGCGGCAGGTGTTCCGCTTCTCGTGGCGGGACTGTGCCGTCTGTCTTGGCGTGCTGACGGCTGCGGCCGCGCTGTGCGCGGTGCTGCGGATGTTCGATCCGTCCGACGTGTATGTCGCGTTGATTTTCGAGCTGGCCGTCGTCCTCGTTTCCCGCTTTACGGACGGCTATCTCTTCGGCCTTCTGGCCTCAGTCATCGGCGTGCTGGGCGTCAACTGGATCTTTACCTACCCCTATATGCAGCTGAATTTTACCATCGCGGGCTATCCCCTGACGTTCGTCGTCATGCTGGCCGTATCCGTCGTGGTCAGTACGCTGACCACCCAGATCAAGCAGCAGGAAAAGCTCCACGCCGAGGCGGAAAAGGAGAAGATGCGCGGCAACCTCCTGCGCGCCGTCTCCCACGACATCCGCACGCCGCTGACGGCCATCGTGGGCGGCATCGACGCGATTTTGGAAAACGGCGATCAGATCTCGCCCGAAACGCGCCGCGGTCTGCTTGAAAACATGCGCGACGAGTCCAACTGGCTCATCGGCGTGGTGGAGAACCTGCTGTCCGTCACGCGCATGTCCGGCGCGTCACAGATCAAAAAGGAGCTGGAGGCCGGCGAAGAGGTGCTTTCTGCCGCCGCCATGAAGTTCCAGCGCCATTACCCTGCGACGAAGGTCTCCATTTCAGCGCCGGAGGAGCTGCTGATGATCCCCATGGATATCATCCTCATCGAGCAGGTGCTGATCAACCTTATGGAAAATGCCGTCCAGCACGGCAAAACGACGACAAAGATCGACCTCCGCCTGAAACAGGACGGCGCGTTCGCCGTATTCTCCGTCTCGGACGACGGGCAGGGGATCGCAAAGGAACTGCTGCCGCACCTGTTTGACGGCTATCTGACCCGCGATCAGGAGGAGATCTCCGACCAGCGGCGCAACATGGGCATCGGCCTGTCGGTCTGCAAATCCATCGTGCAGGCGCACGGCGGCACGATGCGCGCGGAAAATCTCCAATCCGGCGGTGCGCAGCTCCGCTTTACATTACCACTGGAGGGAAACAGCTATGAAAATCAAAGAGAAGCTCCTTCTGATCGAGGATGAACGGACCATCCGCGGCTTCATGCAGGCGATCCTGACGGCCAACGGCTATGATGTGCTGATGGCCGGCACGGGCGCGATGGCGAACACCATGATCTCCTCGCACTGTCCGGATCTCATCATTCTGGATCTCGGGCTGCCGGATATGGACGGCATGACCATCCTGCAAAGCGTGCGCCAGTGGTCAAAGGTCCCCATCATCGTCGTCTCCGCGCGCAGCCACGAGCGCGATAAGGTTGCCGCGCTGGACGCGGGCGCGGACGATTACCTGACGAAGCCCTTCGGCACCGAAGAGCTGCTCGCGCGCATCCGCGCGGCCATCCGCCACACCCGGACGCCCGACGGCGGCGCGTCCATGGCCAATACCGGCGTCTTCACCGCAGGCGCACTGACCATCGACTACGGCAAGCACCGCGTGTTCGTGAACGGCGTCGACGCCAATCTGACCCAGAACGAATATAAGCTCGTCGCCCTGCTCGGCCTGCACGCGGGCAAGGTCCTGACCTATGACTATCTCATCAAAGAACTCTGGGGCCCGAGCGCGCGCAGCGATAACCAGATCCTCCGCGTCAACATGGCGAACATCCGCCGCAAGATCGAAAAAAACCCCGCCCAGCCCGTCTATATCTTCACCGAAGCGGGGGTAGGCTACCGCATGATCGAAGGGGATTGAAAGAACCCCTTGGCTCTCCCTCCGGGAGAGCTGCCGGAGAGAGTATACTTGGCTCTCCCTCCGGAAGAGCTGTCGGAGAGAGTATACTTGGCTCTCCCTCCGGGAGAGCTGCCGGAGAGAGTATACTTGGCTCTCCCTCTGGGAGAGCTGCCGGAGAGAGTATACTTGGCTCTCCCTCTGGAAGAGCTGTCGCCGCAGGCGACTGAGAGGGCTTTGGCAGTCACGATTTACCCTCTCCGTCCTCGCTTCGCTCAGCCACCTCTC